>OGPL01000174.1_pt1 | contig 67853 bp, 95 predicted proteins | sample 1552901 | NCBI WGS metagenome assembly OGPL01 (sample SAMEA2580244, study PRJEB22360) | human gut metagenome | biome: human gut; feature: human-associated habitat; material: faeces | place: Denmark | collected 2008/2010 | reverse complement strand
AGAATTCTGGACATTCCTTAGCAATAGCTTTAAAAGCTTTATCATGAGTTAGTGAAGTGATATTTTGCATTTTACTTCCTCCTTTGCTCATGTATCTTACAGGGAAAAAATTAAAAGTCAAAAACACAAAAATGCAAAATTCTGCAGCAAAAACGCGTTTAAAACGCAAAAAACGCTCTAAAATTTAAAAACTGCATAGTTTTTTTTGCAGTTTTTCAAAAACTCACAAATTTTAAAAACTTTCAACTTTACATAAAATGCGTAAAGAAAAAGAACTAAACCGCCCATTTGCAAGTTTAGTCCTTCAATTAATTAACTATAATAAACTCATTTGAACTATAATCAACATAAGAATCATTAGAAATAATCTCTTTTGTTATAGGATTTACTACTGTATCTAAATATCCTCTTTCTATTAAATATCCTACAGTAACAGTATCTTCCTTACATCCAGATTCATTTTTACAACGATCTGCCGCTTCAACTACTCTCTTATTAACCACTTTCCATAAATTAGCATTATGTTCTTTTTTTACATAAAATAACGTTGGAAAAATGACTAATGAGATAATAATTAAAATTAGAATTAAATTAATATTTTTTGTATTCATAATTTTCTCCATAATAATTTTTAATAAATTCTTCTCTATACTCTAATATTCTATCTTCCTTAATAGCGTCTCTTAATTCCTCTGTTAAATGAATTAAATATCTAATATTATGTATTGATAATAATCTAGCCCCTAATGTCTCATCACAATTTATTAAATGCTTAATATAAGCTTTAGTATAATTCTTACAAGCATAACAATCACACTCTTCACTTATTGGACTAAAATCTCTTTTATACTTAGCATTTTTTAAGTTTATCTTACCATACTTTGTTAAAGCATGACCATGACGAGCCAATCTTGTTGGTGAAACACAGTCAAATATGTCTACTCCATTAATAACATTTTCAACAATATCAATAGGATCTCCTACACCCATTAAATATCTAACTTTATCTTTTGGTAAATACTTAGTGGCATATCTTACCATTTTATATTGGGTTTCTTTATCTTCTCCTACACTAGTACCACCAATTGAATAACCATCAAAATCCATTTTAGTTAATTCTTCTACACAATGACGTCTTAAATCTTCATATTCGCCACCTTGAACAATTCCAAATAAACTTTGTCTTGGATTATTAAAAGCATCCCTTCCCCTTTTAGCCCATCTTAAAGTTCTTTCTACTGACTGCTTACAATATTCATAAGTAGCAGGGTATCCAATACATTCATCAAAACTCATAGCAATATCACTATCTAACTTATTTTGAATTTGAATAGATTTTTCGGGAGTAAGTAATAAATTATCACCATTATATTGATTCTTAAACTTAACTCCTTCTTCAGTTATATCTTTTCTCTTAGCTAAAGAAAATACTTGAAATCCTCCTGAATCAGTTAATATTGGTCCATCCCAATTCATAAATTTATGTAATCCCCCAGCTTCATCAATAATATCTTCTCCTGGTCTTAACCATAAATGATAAGTGTTAGCTAAGATAATACCGCAATGACATGCTTTTAATTCTTCTACCGATAAAGTCTTTACCGTAGCTTGAGTTCCTACTGGCATAAACATTGGTGTTTCAAATGTTCCATAATTAGTATGAATTAGCCCAAGTCTAGCTTCACTATGAGCTTCTTTTTTTAATAAATCGTACTTAATTTTCACGTTAATACCTCATTTCTTAGACATTATATCATATATGTCTTGACTTTTGGAAACTTTTTTAGTATGATACTAGTACTTATGAAGGGGGAATAGATATGTTATCACAAGATCGTGACATAATTAAAATGAAGTTTTATCAATACATTACCGGAGTTAATGCTTTAAAGTTTAAATTTACTTTAACCCAAGAAGACTTAGAAAGAATTGATAATCTAATTAAAGATTATCAAGATGGATTAGTTACTAGTGCTAATAGGGATAATTCTTTTCCAGACAACATTTATTACTATGTATTAAGATTTTTAAATTATCAACATAAGTATAATGTAGGACTATTTAAGTTTGAAGAAAAAGCTGCGTTTTTAATTAAGATGGTTGATCCAGATCTTCAAATGTTAAAACTATATCAAAAATATCTTGATGAACCAAATTATGAGACTCTTATCCGTGAACAAATGGGTTGGTATGACTCAAGTCTTAAATTTCTAGAACGTAAATATGCTTTAGCATAAAATGAAGATATTTACTATACTTTGTTATTTCCTTTTATTTACTATGATTTATTATTATTCTTTTTTATAATTTATCATACTTTTTCAAGTTTTTAGTCACTATTTAGTACCTAAAAGGAGTGATTAAAAATGTATTATAAATGTAAGTATTTAAAACAAAGACAAAAGAATTATAAGTGGTATGGATATTGTACTAAAAGAAGAAAAATAGTACCTCTATTTTGTAAGGAATGTGATGTTGTTGAATATAAAGAACAAAAAACACTCAAATCACGCACAAATAGACAAGCCAAGAGAGAAAAAGAAAGATTTAGTATAATTTATCGTGATTTAACTAAATGCTGTAATTGTGGCTCTAAAATAGGTATAGAAAAAAATGAAGTTTTTGAGGGCTCTTATCGTCAAATTTCTATAAGGTATGGAATGGTATGTCCCTTTTGTAAAACTTGTCATACTCAATTTCATAATGATATTATGCTCAACTTATTTTATAAAGTTATGTTTGAAAAAGAATTTTTGAAAACACATTCTAAAGAAGAATTTATAAAAATATTCGGTCAAGACTATATTTTTAAATTAGAGCAAAAAAAAAGAAGCTAACCAACTAAGGCTAGCCTCTTTTAATATCTCACTTTCTAAAATAATTTTATATTATCCCATCTTGTTAAACCATTTTTAAGATTTAGGTTTACTTGTCTTTGTACTTCATCATAATTAGAACCTAAAGCTTTTCTACGAGCTTCTCCATTACCGAAGTCACCTCTTATAGTTTTACGAACTAGATCTAAAATATCAACGCTTGGAGTTGGTGCTGGAGTTGGCTTATTACTATTTAACAGCTCATTAACTTTAGCTTGAACTTCATTATAATTATATCCAGCATTAGTTAAACGATTATATCTTTCATCACCATTTCCCCATTCACCACGGATAACTTCTTTAGCTACCTCATCAACGCTTTTCTTTGCTGATGGTGTTGGAGTTGGTGCTACTACTTTTCCTATGGCTGGATTTACTATACAACCTCTAAATGTATAAGCACTACCTAGTCCCCATCTTCCATTAGTATTTCTTCTTGTACTATTCCAAAAAGCACTTCCACCATATCCGGATTCACTTGTATAAATAGTATTGCTGTCTATAATTTTTTCAACAACAGCTACATGACCTGCTCCATCGTTTCCTGACAAAGTTCCTTTTTGCCAAACCATAATACCACCTAAAGTTGGTACTGATGATATTTCTAAGCCATAAGTATTTTTAGCTCTTTCAATAAAATTTTCAGCATTACAATTTAATGATGGATATTTCATAGCACCAATTATTTCATTGAATCTTCCACAAGCATAACCAACACAATTAGACAATACATTACATTGACTATCAGTAGGACTACCTTGGATACAAGTTGAATATCCACCTTTACTTTTAGTAATAAAAAATTTATTTCCTGATGTAGGTTTAGTCGTTCTTATATTCATTTTCAATTTCACCGTCCTCTACTAAAATATCCATTCCATCTTCATTGAAAGTTGTTTGTACTTCCAATTCTTCAACTTCTTTTGTTGTTTCTTCTACAACGATTTCTTTTTCTTCCATTTTAATTCCTCCTTTAAATGAAAATTATTTATAAAAAAGAGAGCAATTTATTTGCCCTCTCCTTTACCATTATTAAAATTACTTAATCCATTAGAGCCTAAGCTAATTGATATAGCTGTTAGTAAATATATAACTATATCTACAGCCCTAAATGTTCCCATAACAATATTTGTTATAGTCAATAATATAAATGCAATAAAAAAACTCCAATACTTCGTTGGAATCTTTTTTATATACTTTAACCCTTTAGTAAATTCTACCACCATAAATACTATAGTGACAAAACTTGCATAAGTGGTTAAGGTGTCCCACGAAAGAAAATTATCCATATTCTACCTCCTATCACTTTCTCATAGAATCTTCAATATTATCAAGTCTATGATGAGCTGATTTAGTAGAAGATTCTACCGCCGACACTCTTTCAGCTAACGATTGTAAAGATTTTGATATATCTTTATTATCAAGCCTTATTTCATCAACATTTTTACTAATTATATCTAATTTAGTATCAATTTTAGTTGTTGTTGCTACCTCCTCTTTGGTTTCTTGTTTAGTATTCCTTTTACTATTCATATAAAAAGTAGCATAACCAATAATACCTCCAATAATAGTGAACACTAAGCCAACTGATATACTATCCATATTTAATCCTCTTTATTACTTTTGCTTTCTACAGGAATATCAGGAAATTCCACATTATATGGAAATCCCTCTTGTTTAGTAATATCTCTTAGCTTTTGTCTATACTCAGCCCATTCACCATTAAGAATCTCATTAAAATTAGTAAAGAAAGTTTTAATTGTTGATAATAAATTACCTGCTGTTATTTCACTAGGAATATTTAATCCTATTCTATCTAGTAATAAGTGTTGATCACTTTCAGCTAATAACTTATCTCTTACTTCCCTTACTTTATTAGCCATAGCTTCATAATCTCTAGTTTTAGCTAAAACTAGCCAATCATTTAAGTTATCATTTATTGCTTGCTCTAAATCATTTCTATAAATAGTAGTGATTTTATAAACTGAGTATTCATAAAGTGTTTCATCTTCTTCTTGAATCTCTTTTACATCATCAAAAAAAGCAACTTCAATTAAGTTGCCTTTTCTATCACCTATTTTGAAACTTTCCGGAGCTATTGTACTTCTTGCTTTCATTTCTTACAACCTCCTTACATTTCTTGTAATCAATAAATGGTTTAATATATTTTTGTTGATAATTATATGAATCACAATGTTTTAACCAACCACTATAACTTAACATAGCGGAAGCGTCTTTGAAATTCAATTCATCTTTTTTAGAAATCTTTTTTGCTCTTCTTTTTATACGCAAAAAATTACTTCTTCTTAAAGTAGTATATCCTCTATAAAATCTATATCCTAAAAAATCAATAGGACGACTTTCGGTTTTAAATAATTGCCAATTTTCTTTTATAGTCAATTTTTCATTTCCTAAAAATTCTTCAATAGCGTATTTAACTTTTCTTAATTCCTTTTTATTATTTGAAAAAAGAACCATATCGTCCATATAACGAATATAATATTTTACTTTCAATACTTCTTTAATATAATGATCTAAATCCTGTAAATAAAAATTAGCAAACCATTGAGAGGTATAATTACCAATAGGTAAACCCTCTTTACCGCTATCAATAATAACATCTATTAAATCTAGCGTATCTTTGTCCTTTATTATTTTTCTAAATTTAGATTTTAATATATCCTTATCAATACTAGGATAAAACTTTTTAACATCAAGCTTTAAACAATATTTAGTATATTTTCTATCATTTACTAATATTCTTTTTAAATAATTCATTCCTCTTTGGATTCCACGACCTTTAATAGAAGCACAGCATAATTCATACATACCTTTATAAATAATTGGTTGTATTTGTAGCATTAAAGCCCAGTGCACCACTTGATCCGGATAAAATCGAGGCTTATAAATTATTCTTTCTTTTTTATTAGCTCCATCGTGTATTATCATTTCAATATACGGACTAGGAGTATAATTTTTTTCTTTTAGCATTTTTTGAACCTGCATAGCATAATAAGTAGGAGAATCTAATATTTTTTCAACATTTTTTCTCTTAGTTTTACCCGTACTAGCTTTACAAATTGCTAATTCAATATTGTCTAACTCAACTATTTTTTCATAAATAAATCCTTTTCTTTTCATTCATTGTCACCAAATTCTTATATTTGCCTGCCACTTTTTCGAGAAATTCCATCTTTCAGGAGATAAACCTACTAAAGCAACCCAGAACGACTAATTTTCAGCAAGGGCTGAGGAAAATGATGTGTAAGTTATTTTATATAAGTGGTCGAGCACCGATGGTAGTCCACACATTAGAGGAAGCAACATTGAAATCCCAACACCACAAGCCGACATAAGAAAGTGTACCATCAAAAGCACCGCCGACAAGAGAGGCTTAATTAAGACCGAGCCAACACACCAAATCCCTTAATGTGTATTTTAAATATAATAAGTCGAGCACCGATGTTAGCGTTAGCACTACCCGAGTTCTCCCAGCAATTCCAATACCACAAGCCAGCCGGTAAACCATTATCATATCTACCGCCGACAAGAGCAAAAGTATATGCAAAGAGAAAAAACACCAGCACAAAACACATCAAATCCCATAATGAGTATCTTAATATAATAAGTCGAGCACCGTTACTGATGTAAACATTAGACGAAGTATTGTTCATAGTCCAACACCACAAGCCAGTACGCTCAGTATCGGTAGTATAAGCACCGCCGACAAGATGGTTGGAAGTATGACAGCACTCATACACATCATTTCCCTATAAATAAGTAGTCGAGCACCGAAATAGGCTATGTAAGTCGAGGACATAACACTAAAATCCCAAGACCATAAGCCACATCTAAAATCATCAAGCCAACGACCGCCGACAAGTGATAATAGAAGTTAAAAGTACTCTTACACATCAAGTCCCATATAATAAGTCGAGCACCGATATTGATATTAGTACCAGTAGAAACACTCCAACAGCTCCAACACCACAAGCCAGCTAACGAACTTTCAGTAAAGCCTCCGCCGACAAGAGCAAAATTAAAGAGCATAACAGCACTCATACACATCAAGTCCCATTATCAAACTAAGTAGTCGAGCACCGACAACGCCATACGCACTAGAAAGCTCCGTGAAATTCCAACACCACAAGCCACCAGCTGAGCCATTATTCCAACCACAGCCGACAAGAGCAAAAGCATTATAAAAAGCACTCATACACACCAAGTTCCCAAAGAACAAATTAAGTAGTCGAGCACCGATGGTAGTCCACATATTAGAGGAAGCATTATTGAAATTCCAATACCACAAGCCAGCCTTGGAAGTGTTGTTCCAATTACCGCCGACAAGAGCAAAGAAACCAATAAGTAGCTAGAACTACAAACCGGTACAAAACACATCAAATCCCTTATAAGAAGTCGAGCACCGATGTCGGTAGTGGTAAGACCGGAAGTAGCACTCCAACTAGAAGCAAACAACCCATCTTCAAAATCACTGCTCCACTGACCGCCGACAAGAAAATCAGCAAAACAAAGGACATCTACTCAACTACACATCATTCCCCATAAGGTAATTTTATTTTTATAATCGACTAAAGTCGATTCTTTTTATGGGAGGCTGGTCGCCCCCAAACCCCCACTTTACTGGTTTCTAAGAAGTCGAGCACCGTTACTGATGTAAACATTAGACGAAGTATTGTTCATAGTCCAACACCACAAGCCAGTACGCTCAGTATCGGTAGTATAAGCACCGCCGACAAGAGCAATCCTATCTCCCTCAGCTTGGTAATAATAATCACACATATTAGTATCACTACTTCCAGCTGATTCAGTAGCTAACGCTACCATAGGATTAGCGGAATCATATCCTAGCTTAGAAGCAAATCCATTAGCGGTTGCATTAGTATAACCTAAAGCTTTATAACTACCACTAAATGTATCTACAGCATATTTATTAGAATCATAGCAAATATAAGCTTTTCTATCTTTAATATTGATTCCATCAACAAATTGCCATATATTACCGAATATATCTTCAATACCTCTATAAATCATAGAAGTATTATCAGTTCCGTCTTTGCTTCCTGACTTCATACCCAGTACATCACAACCACCACTATTTATTGGTGCTGTGTGAGAGCCATTAGTATAACCTAAACCAAGTTTAGATTGACTATTATAGTCAGCATATTCTACTAAGTAAAGCATTTGTAAGATAAAATAGTGCCAGTCCATTTGACCGAATCCAGCTCCTAAACTTCTTGCATAACTTCTAAAGTTTGTAATAGTTTTATTTGTGAATGGTGCGTATCCACTTCTACTATAAACTCTTGATTCACTACCTGACATAGTATATCTACCAACCGAAAACTCTTCACTTTTAATATAACCAGCTAATTTATTTTTTGAGATTAAAATATATTCATAATTTTCATCTCTATATCTTTTCCAATAAAATTCAGGTATCTTGGTAAATACATCACCATTTGAACCATCAAATTTAAAGGTTGGATCACCATAATAGGCGGTTATTTGCTTAGCTGTTATATCATAATTGTACGAAATTATATCACTCCACGGATAAATTTCATCAAAATCATTTCTTACAGGCGTTGTTCCTACTTGAGCGTTAGCTACAAGTCCCACAGCGTCTTTTATTCTCTCCCAAGCTGATGACGATGTAGTTAATGACCTTTTAATACCATATATTTTATTTATATTTTTAGTATCAATATCACTAACATTTATTGTTCCTCTTGCTACTAAATTTTTATCATCACTATTCAACAATGAATATTTGAAAGTTATATCTATATCTTCATTAGGTAATTCAGTAGTTATTACTTTAAATCCACCTGTATAAGATAAAGTATAAGCAATATTTAGTTTAGCTTGATTTTCAATATCCAACATTCCATCAACAATAGTTTGAGCTGTAATGTCCTCATTTATTATATCATATTCGTAGTATCCTGTACTAGTGTTTTTAGTCCAGTTAGCCACGAGTAAAGTAGTAGAATATCCAAAATCTCTATTTTTAAATGATTCTTCAATTCCATTTTCAATATTATTCATCTTCTCAGCTTCTACAAGAGTTCCATCTTGAGCAACTTCTCCCGGATCTTGAGTTAAAGTTATAATATTGTTATCTTGGTCTTTATATCTATTAGGAAATTGAACTATTCTATCTTTCCAATTCGTTTTATTATATTGTTTCATAAACTAAACTCCTCTCCACAATATATCAAACCTGCATATTGTTTTATTTTTACAAAGCCGACAGGCTCTTGATTATCAGGCTTAGCATACAAACCAATACCATTAGCTCCACAATAGAAAGTATTACACTTTCTTAATTCTCTCATACAAGAATCAATAATACCTTTTATTAAAGTTAAATCTTTTTCAAGAATATTAGCTTTAATATAATCCATTGTTTTACTAAATTCTATTTCTTTATATTCTTCACCTAGATTCATACCATTTTTTAAAGTTAGAATATTTTGTCTTATTCTATTTATATCTTTAATGTGAGGTATGTCTTTAACATTCCAATCAGTTTTTACTTCTATATTGATTGGATAATAAAATAAATCACTATTATTTAGTAGATTCATTATATATTCACAATTACTTTCTATTCTATTTAAGTCAGTATAATTATAAGCACCTTTATTATTGCTATTAGTTGGATCTAATTTTATTAAATCAACATCAGCTTGTGTTCTATCATATATAGGATCTATCCACGCCATTAGTTATCACCTACTTTTACTACTACACTATTACCAGACCAAGCTCCATCATAGTTTATATTGTTTTCTACTAAATACCCAATTAAACTATTACTAAAGTCAGTTTCTATAGGAATAATCTCTCTAGTATCTTTTACAATATCTCCTCTATTTTCAAAAGAGTAAATATTTCTATTGTTGTACCAGTTTCCTATAAAGTCTTTTAATTTAGTTTCTTTTGAGCTTTCAACCATTTGAGTAATCAAATCATTTTTATATTCAATATTCTCACCATCATCATTAAATTGTTTTGAATCTATTGTTTGACTATTATTTATTTTCTTACCTGACACTTTTAAAGATATTGTATCTTCACCAGTATTAGTAATTTTTAATATTGCATATCTACCATAATAATTAGCATTAACTATAGTTCCACCTGTTATAGTAGCTGATATGTCAGTTGCTAAGTCATATTCTATTTCAATAGTCTTTGTCCCTGTTATCTCTAAAGATTCATTTTTAAACAATTCACTTACATTATCTTCCTTAGAATAATGATTTATATATATGATAGTATTATGTAGCTCACTTTGTACTTTAACTACAGGATTGCTAGTAATAAAATCATAACTCATTCCATCAGGATTTAATACATAGTTAAAAGGTTGAATATTTATAACATTCTCTCTATTAGTAAATAAAATACAATTTCCAGTAGTTGCTATTATTTGAAGTAATTGTCTAGCTTCTAATTTAGGTAAAGGTGCGTCAGTCTTAATCGACTTTAAGCCACTCCATAAATTATATTGGCTACTATCTATATTACTATCTTCTAATACATCTACCGCTAAATCATATAAACTTCTACCACTAGAATTATACACGCCTTTTTTATATACTTTAGTAAGATAATTGATAAGTGAAGTCGTACTAAATGATACTTGATTTTCTCCAACCTCTACCGAACCAGTAAGAAGCATTTTTCCACCTAATATCCATTCAATAGTTCCATCATCTAATTGATAGCCCCATTCGTAAGAAATAGGTTGTTGCTGTAATATATATCTATACCAGCCTTGCGGATTATCAGGATTAAACAATTTATTCATATTATCAATAGTAAACTTAAATGTATGAGTAGGAAGCTCCGAGTTTATCATTGTTGTTTTTTCTTTACTTTCAGCACTAATTAAGTTCTCATCGGTATATGTTTCCATAATACCAAATAGTAATTGATTTACCCTTATTCTCCTATAAGGTAAACTAGATTCTATAAAATATATTTCAATTTTATTCCATCTAACTAACTCTTCATTATCAGCAAAAATTAATCTATCACTATAACTACTCAAAGTATAATCTTTATCCATAATCATAGTGCTATCTCTATATGCTTTTACATTTAGTTTTTTTGCATAGTTTTTATCAATACTATCAAAAACCATTGTAAGTCCTAAAGTAGTTAAGTAAACGCTCGATGTAAGAGTTATACAAGCTTTATCACTAAACAAACAATTTTTATCACTCATATAAGAACTCACATAAGTTTGTTCAAGTTCTTCACTACCATATATTGGCTGACTATCATTAAGAAGCCAAAAGTTTTTTTCAAGTGTAGCATAATTTTTAGATTGAGGTATTGTTGCTTCTTTGATATTATCTAAGTCACTAAATATCTCTTCACTATTACTTGATAAGTCCGGATTAGTTTCCGGATCCACTATATTAAATTTAACTTTCAAAAACCCAAGATTTCTCTTAGGTTTTTTAAGTTGTTCAATCATATTTTTACTTGCCATAATCTAATACCCCATATCAATAATGTTTACTTTAACATTTTTATATTCAATAGGTTTTTGTACTGACTGATAGTTTTCCCATTTACTAGGTTCACCACTCAAATTTCCAAAGTAAAACCTACGAATAACAACATCAAGTTCATCACTATCATAATAAGTTAAAAGAACTTCAAAATTAGCTACTTTATTTTTCAACCAATTATAATCTTCTAAAGTTAAAATAGGAAAGACTATGTTATTAAACTTATTTATTCTCCTATTTATAGGTTGAGCTATTGTTTGTCCTCTAGTATTACGAGTACCTTTTACTAATTGCTCATTTTCTTCTAAATATCCTACTTGAGGATTACTAGGAAGAGCTTCACCATTAAATAAAAACAATGGATTTTTACCTTTTTTTATCATTAGTTATCCCTCCTTAATAAGCAAATGATGGATTTTTTCCACCATCATAACCTTTGTCTTTCTTATTTTTATCATAAACATATACTAAATCATCACCATCAGCGGTTAATTTTCCAGTAATATTTACATCTACCTTTTGAGAAGTATTATTCATATTAGATTCTTCAAGAGCTTCTTTCATAGTTTCTTTCATCATATCTCTTGGAGATACAATTTCCGGATTGGATCTTGCATTAGAATATTCAGCAACCCTTACTATAGTTTCTTTATCTAGTACGCCTCCGGTTTCTAGGCTAGGTATTTGTGGAACATTTACAAGTTTTATCAATCCTTTAAATGGTTCTATTCCTAAGAATGATATATCCCTGACAGTCTTTAAAGCTCCATTTATTGCATTAAACGGTATAGAAACAACTTTGTTTATACCAGCTATTAAAGTATTAACTACTGACCTAAACGCATTGAATATACCATCTTTAATACCACTAAAGATTCTTCCACCACTAGAGAATATATTTTTTACACCATTCCAAGCATTACCAAATATGTTTTTAAAGAATGTTGCCACTGATGAGAAGATATTTTTAATACCATTCCAAGCGTTTTGAGCTCCATTCTTCATAGTATTCCATATACCATTAAATAGATTAGCTAAAGGCTTAATAACAGCATTATTAAACCAAGTGCTTACTACTGACCATATAGACACTATAATATCCCAAGCACCTTTAAATATTGCTCCTATAGTATTAAATAAACCAGTGAATAAAGAAGCTACAGCGTCTATTATTCCACCTAAGAAAGTTTTTAAACCCTCCCAAGCTTTATTCCAATCACCAGTAAATACTCCTGTAATAAAGTCCATTACGCCACTTAGTGCGTCAATGATACCACCTATTATTCCACACAAACCATCAATAACAGGTTCTAGTACATTCATAATTACATCAATAATTGTATCTATTATTGGTTTCAAGAACTCCCATACTGAGCCAATAGCTATAATTATTCTTGATATACAATCTAAAACTTTATCAACTACTGGAGCTAAATAAGTTTCATACATTGTCACTACCCAAGCCATAATTTCTTGAGCATATCCAAATAAATCAGCTAAAATACCTAATACTACATTTAAAGCACTTTGGAAATTATCACTCATAACCCAATTCAATAAAGAATTAGCTATACTCTTAACAATATCTTGTATGCCTATAAATATATCAGCTATAGCTTGAATTATTGCTGTTCCATTTCCAGCGTTATTCCAAGCATTAGCTAGAGCCTGAGATAAAGCTCCAACGATATTGAATACATTAGTCCACATTTCTAAGATATTTTCGACTATTTTTTGTCCTGTACCATTAGTCCATACTTCAAATATAGAACTAAATACAGCTATTCCTAGACTTTTTATACCCTCAAAAGCATTTTTTAAACTATCTATAAAAGCTTTACCTTTGTTATCCCAAGCTTCTTTTATTGGATCAAATAAAGTAGCTAATAATTTTTTAGCTTTATCAATCCAATCAAAAAGAAAATCAAGTTTATCCATATCTACAGGCTCTACAGTTATAGGCTTGTTGTCATTACCTGATCCAGTATCGGTGCTGACAGTATGGAACTCATCTAAACTAGATTGAGTATCACTTAATTTTTTAGTTGATTTAGCTTGACTATCCAAGGCTTTTTTATTAGCTCTTGCAACAAGATTTATTCCTGTAAGAGCTTCAACAAAAGCATTTACATAGCTTACAGCTTTTGAAAATAAACTAATAACAAACTCTAATATTGGTGCTAATAGACTTCCTAGAACATTCCAACAATTTTGAATAGAATTGCTTAATTGTGTATCATAACTTAAATATGATTGCATAGCTTTACTAACCATACTAACCGCTGTTCTAACGCTTAGTAATCCCATAGCAAATCTTTTTATGGATTTTATTCCATTATTAAAGGTAGATGTAAATGTTTTACCTAGATTCTTGCTTCCTGATAAAGCATTCTTAAACTTACCACCTAGCCCCGCTAGATGTGTCCCAGCTGACTTGATCTTAGCTTTTATCTTATCAAAAGCACTAGAAATTTCTTTACCTGTGTTTTGACCTTGACTTTGCAACTTTCTAAGTCTATTTTCAAGTCTTTCAATATCAGCTTCAATCTTCATTGTATCTCCAACTTCAAAACCCATATCAGCTTTAGCTAATAAATCTTTTAAATCCTCAATTTTAGTCCTTAAATAATCTTGTTGCTTAGCTGTTTCTTGAATAGAACCACTATAACTCTTCATTTGAGCTTTCATTTGTGATACGCTAGAAGCACTTTTACTAGCCATATCTTTTGCTTGAGTAGTTAGATTTTTCATAGGCTCAACACTCTTAGCTACAGCTGATTTAACTTCATCAGTTATTTTTTTAATACCGCTCATAGCGTCAGTAATATTAGCCCTTATAATTATTTCTAATTCTTCTATTGTAATAAGTCATCACCACCATTCCTTTGTGTGATTCCTTATTATTCTTTTCCTTTCGTTTCTTGCCTCAACTCTTCCGTCAATTCTAACATTAAATTGACTAATTCCTCTCCCTCACTTGCTTTTCTTTCAAATACACTTTGTCTTGCTAATTCCTCTTTAAATAAATCCGGATAAATTTCTTTAATAAGGTTTATATTTTTAGGATTTTTAGCTGTCATACCTGAGCCTATCATTTTATTACCCAAATTTTCAGCTAACAAGATTCGTGATTTAATTTCCTGCTCATATTGGAGAGAACGAGATTCTACATACAAAGCTACTTCTCTATAAATAGAATCCCAAAACTCGTGAGGTTTCATTCCAAATCTATAAGCTAAAGGTTCTAAATCATATATTAGATCTATATAATCTAGCCTTTGTATCCTTTGAACTCTTCCGCTACTACTTCTCCCATTACTTTTTCCGCTGTATTGGTAATTACTTGATTGATGTCGAAGCTGGCTAGCGGATTGTCCATTTGAGCCTTTATTTCTTCCTCCGTCATCTTTTTGCCGAAAAAACTTTTATCATTTATCTCCTCAGCTAGTAATTTATATATAGCTTCATAATCAGTTTCATTCTCATTAACATAAGCTTCCATCATATCATAAACTTTGTTAGAATCGTTATTTAATTCTTTCTTTGTTTCGTCATCAGCAAAGCTTAAAAGAGCGTCAGCTAAGAACTCAAAATCTACATCGTTTAAAGCCTTAAAAAAAGCGTCCCTTAAATTTTTAACCTTTAATTTTTTATTCATAGAAACTATTTTTTTCATAGTTGCTGTAAATGAATATTCTTTATCTTTTACTTTTAAAATCATAATAAAACCTCTTTCCTTTATTTTTATTTTTTATTAGTAGCTTTTTCTACCTTTTTAGTTTCCTTACTACTTGTTTTTTCTTTTATTTCTTCAAATCTAGGATTAGAACGGAAGTGTTTAAGATGTTCCGCATTGGTAATATCCCAAACACGACCAGTTTCCTTATTTTTAAATTTAGCCATTATTTATCACCTATTAGCTACCTGATTGAGTTGGAGCTACTGGTAATCCGTGACTTTCTTTTACACTAGAATTTCTATATAAAGTTAAAGTATCTTTAATAATATCTCCAGCTGTAATAGTATCACCAGTTAAATCCATTTGAGCTGAGAAAGATTTAACTAAAGGACTTTCTCCACTAGCACAAGTAGATTCAGGATAACGAATGAAGAAATAATAACTTTTATTGCTATCAGCTTTAGTCTTTAATTCATCGTGTTGTTCACTCTTATAAAGAACTGGGATAGCTGGAGTAGTTGCTTTTTTACTACCTTTACTTTGTTCTTCTCCGTCCATATCAGTAGTTTGATATGTCACAGCTTCTGCTGGATCTTCTATTGCTGGAATTTCCTCAGTATACATAATTAAAGTTAAATCGGATTCACTTGGATATTCCTTTTCACTTATATAAATTTTAGTTAAAGTACCTGTTTTAGGTGTCATATATATTCCTCCTTTACCTATTTTACTTTTTCTAAACTATTTGTGAGAGAATTATAAAACACCTCGTAATTTCCTCCATAACGATGACATTTAGTGTTCTCGTCATAAAGGTTTATAGGTGTTCCTGTTCTCGTAAAATTATATCCTCTTAATTTACTATCTATTTCATCAGCAAGTTCAATACTGGTGGCTTTCTTTTTAGTCCAAGCCTCACAAGTAATTGAAAATCTTGATAATATTGGTAGTTCCTCTCCGTTTACTTCGTCTAATCTCATTGGAGCTTGTACTACTATACAAGGAAATTTACTATCTCCATTAGGATTTTCTCCTACTACTTGTTTCATAATAGTTTCTAATATAGTTATTACCATATCGTAAAACTCACTTACTTTAAATTCTTTCACTTTAATACCTCCATCAACATTTTTCCTATTCTCTCATTTACTAAATCAGCATTTTCCTGACGAGAGGAAAAAGAAGCCGGACGCATAAATGGATATGGTTTAGTAGCAAACATTAAATAGAATTGTTTCCCATCTATTACTATTATTCTTTCAGGACTAAATTGTCTATCTACTTTTTCTACAGGCAAGAACCAATATCTATATCCACTTTGAATAAAGGTCTTAGTTTGTCCTATGTGTGGTAATTCAGCTTTAGTTCCTGTACCATATTCCAAAAATGGTGCGTGAGAAAATAAATCTTTGTTAGTATAAACTCTACCAACAACTTTACCTTTGTCAAAATCCAATATTTCAATAGGAATAAGTTTCTCATCTTTATTTCCACGCTTATTTTTCAAAGCTTTTTCTTGAGTATTTTTTAAAGAATCTTCAACACCTAATTTAGCTGTTTCAGGAAGCTTTTTAATTATAGTTTCCATCTTCTTTTCAAAACTTTTAAGATTATCTTTATTCCAACTTATATCAATCATAACTATTCTCCGTTATTAGTAATTAAAGTATAAAGTGTTGTTTTACCTATTTGTGGCTTATTTTCAACTAAATAATAAGGTTTTTTATCATTTTTAACCTTTTTATCATCATCTACTTCTAAAGGACTAAAAGATATTCCATCACCTTTATCTATATCGACTTTTCTATCAATACGAAGTTTAACAATTTCATAGTCTATTTCACCAGCACTATTGCGGTTTAATTCGTCTATGTCTTGCTGTGGATTTAACATTTCTTCACCTTTATAATACCAATCAGTAGTATAATCACCCTTTATCAGTTTTTTTTCAGGTTTGTAAATGTATATTTTGGATAAGTTCTTTATCCTCATTTCATCACCCTAATAGATCTAACTTTTTGAGCTAGTTTTTCTTCTATATCTTCATAAGATGTAGACAAACTTCCCTCAGTAGAACTAGAACTACCCTCATCTCCTCGTAAAAGATATGCTGATTTAACAGCCTTATAAACATACGGATATAATTTTTCATCGTCTTTTGAACGATTAGAATTGTTGGAGGCAATAGAAATATAATCATCAATAAAATCCGACAATATACTATCGTCCCCAGTTTTAAAGTTCACGCTAAGGTCATCTTTTAACCTTTTTAGCATTTTACTTTTAGCTTCTTCTTTCATTCTATTACCCTCCAATTCTAATTATTTTATTCCTCAGGAATTAAAGCTAATAAATCATCTTTTTTCATATCTTCACTAGCTTCAATATCAAGAGTTTTAAGATAAGCTACTAATTCTTTTTTAGTATAATCCTTAATAGCTTTTTCTTTAGGAGCTTCTACTTCTTTTAATTCTTCGTAAGCGTCACTTCTTGCAAATTGCTTAGCAACTTCCTTACTATTAACTAATAAAACAGCTCCTGATTCTTTACATAAAAACTTTCTCATAATTTAATTCCTTTCTTCTCTTTATTTTTTTTATTTAACTACGCTCTAGTGTAATATGTTTCTTCACTATCGAATGTAGCACTTGATGGAACAGCTGTATATTCACCTTTATTATAAGTGTAATAAGTTGTACCACTAGCAAATTGTGTAATTTTAGCTTCTGTATAAGTATAATCACAATCGTATAAGATAATTTCAGGTACTAAAGCTTCTCCACCTGAGTATGCGAATAATTCAAGTGCTATAGCGTCATCGAATGGTACTTTTTCAGCCCCATACTCACTTGTATAGTTTGGCAATGCTATAGCTTCTTTTAACATAACCATAGCTGGAACATCACTTGGCATACGATTAGATTCATAAGTGATAACTGATTGATACATACCAATAGCTCCATTTGATGGAGTTGTTCCGTTAGGTAGGCTATCTAAATAATCTTTTAATTCACCTTTATATTTAGTATTTACTACTAAAGCTATTAACTCTTCATCTACACCATCAACAAAATCATTTTTAGTCACTTTAGCTGTACTAATTAATCTATCAACGATTTTCTTAGTTGTATCTCCACTAACTCTTTCAACTTGGATACCAGCGTCACGACCAATTCTAAAGAACTTTCTATCATAGTAAGTCTTGATGACATCTTGAGCGTTTTTACTTCTCTTTTTAGCCATACCATCAACACCATATAATTTAAGGTCTTTTTCTTGTAATTCTTCAATGATTTCTTTATCATCATCAATATTTACAGTGACTGGTTTAGCTTTTACTTTATTACCCTTTCCGTTTGCTCTTGCTGTTCCTTTTTCTTGGATTACTGCATTTGCAAATCTCTTATACTCTACACTTCCTGTAGTAGGATCTCCACTACCATTTTTAGCTTTTAAAGCTTCACTGACACAACCTGATTGGATATTTTCAATAACTCCGTCAAGTGTTTCAGCTAGACTATCCATAACATCATCGTTTAAATAGTCTTGAATATTTAATGAATTTTGTTTTGCCATATTAAATCACTCTCCTCTTCCTTTTTTGGCAATAACTAAACGCTAAATCTTGATACTCTTTCACTATTTGAAGAAATATTAGCGTTTACTGTCTTAGGAGTAGTTTCTTTTAATCTCTTATTCACTTCATTTTCAACAGCACTATCAAATACTTTCTTTATGTTTTTAATAGTAGGCTCTACTTGTTCAGCCTTAATGCTTCTAAAGTCTATAAGATTCAATAAAGAAACATCTACCTGAGTTTCAGGAATATTAGCCATCTTAATTGCTTCTTCTTTTAATTCATAAGCACTTAATTTTAATTCAGCTTCTTCCTGTTTTTTTCGAGCTTGTTCTAGCTCATAATTTCTACGCTCATCATCTTTCATCTTTGCTAATTTTTCGGCTTCACTTTGTTTAGCTTCTTGTTCAGCTTCCCATTTAGCCTTAGCTGTTTCTAAAGATTTTTGAACTTTCCTATCAAATTCACTTTGATAATTAGATTCTTTCAACATTTCGTCAAAAGTTTTAGGTACATTAGCACCTGCATTTTGGTTTTGTTGAACATTGTTATCAACAACACCATTTGAATTATTTGTGTCCATTCTTATTCCTCCTTTGTCCCAAGCCATTTACTTTTTTAAGTCCCCAGCTCATTACATTTACACAAAACTCCATTGTTGAGCCACAATAGAAAGGCATTAAAAAAAGGAATGTAGCTATCATTCCTCTTAATAATCATTATTTAGTGCTATTTTATAAGCACTATATCAACAATAAAGTATTTCTTTACTATTGATATACTACCTATAAAAGTAGTATAGAAAAACAGCACCTTATTTAGTGCTGTCATCTAGTATATCTATTAACCTTTCGGCTTCTTCCTGTTTCAAATTGATTGCTATTTGAACTATTAAATTATCCCATTCACTATCATTCAATTCTTTATCAGGAATATCAATATTTTTTGATTCTAATAATTCTATATCTTTTATAGATAAAATCTTTCTAGGATTATTCATTTTTCTTACCTCTTCCCTTATATGCTGTCTTGACACTTAATTCTTCTATATCAATAGCAACCATTTTTTTATCTTTGAAGAAAACCTCACTATTATTTATAGGACTATACCAGTGATTAGTTGGATCTTCTAATATATTTTTTATATCTTCCTTAGTGATATTTCTATCTATCATTCTATCAATGGTATGTAGTTTTATTTCACCAATAGTTCCAAAATCTTTGGCTTGAACATTTCTTAAATACTCTCTTGTATCATTTACTTTTTCATAATAACTATTAAATGATAAAGTTTTCTTTTTTTCACCTATTTCTAGGTCTTTTTTATAATGTTTTCCTATTTCCTCTTTGAGTTTTATTTCTTCATAATAATTGCTATTATTATACCTTAATTTAGCGTATTCTTCAAGGCTTTCAGGTACTTCACTAGGTATTATCCTGTTTAACTGATTATACTCGGCTATAAGCTCATTATACTTCATTTCAGTAAGATAAGTAATTGTACTTCTACAATAATGAAAATGATTATTAATCGGTGGCAAATTAACCCCAACTTCTAGTCCTTTAATTGTATAAAGAACATCTCTTTTATCATCATCACTATATCTATAAAATCTATTCCAATCATTAACATAGAATAACATACCATTCATACCATCACACATCTTAGTTGTTCTATCATCAATTTCAGCAATAAATCTAGCTCTTAATTTCTTTTGTCCTACATCTTCACCAGCTTTTAATAATGATTTATTGGCTATTTCCACAACTTGACTATCTAAAGCACCGCTTATTTTATCATCATTTATAGAAATATATCTATTTTGTTGCTTTTTTAAGATGTTTTTAAACACATCATCTTCTATATTAGGCTTTTTATTTTGCTGTAATTGGATAATAGTTTGTCTTTCTATGTCTTGAGCGTTAGTTAGTGCTAAAGCTTCAATATATGTTATCCAGCTACTACCTTTTACATTAGGTAAACATAACATAGACCATATATATTCCCAAGTTAAACTCCATTTTTTCTTTTTAGTAGGTTTTATTTCATCAATACCTTGTTTATATAAATCTTGTCCTATTTCAGTAAATAAGACTTCCTCATATTCGTCTAACTGACTTCTTTCTTTTACAAAAGCACCCCACAATAATATACTTAACATTTCTTGATTAGTAATATATCTCTTATTTAGAATTTCTATAACTTTATATTCAAAATATCCTTTTAATAATTCAAGTTGTTTCCATTCATCAACAACCCTAGATAATTTTTTCCTTTGGTTATTAGAAATAGGCTTATTTAGATCCATATAATTAAAATCAATACCATTAAATATATCTTGTATATTATCTTGAGTTTTTAAGTTAGTTTTTTTATAAATTCTAAGATAATCTTTTAATTTTAAATCAGTGTAATTCCATCGGTTATTCAGGATAGTTTTATTATCCATTATATATCACCTACTTTTCTTGGCTATTTTGCACACTTGCGTCTTGATTAGTATTAGACGCATTTTTTGTTTCTTTTGCGTCTTGATTATTGTTTTCTTCTGCTTGAGCGTCAGCTCCATCTTTACCGAAAGATTCAATCTTTTTCATATTTGCTTCAAGATTTTCTTCACTTTGTGTTTTCATTTTTTCTATTTCACTTGAAGCGTCTAACTCATCAGGTAATAAGTTGATGACAGTTTCATCACATACTAATCCTCTTAATGATAAAGCTCTATCAGTTTCGGCTTTCTTATCAGTAGGCATATTTCTTTGAAGCTTTATTTTTAAATTTCTAAAGTCATATTTTGTACCTTTCTTTAGATTAATTCTAGTAGTAAAGGCTTCCCACATAGCTAGTAATTCTTTTCTAACTGATTTATCTAAGTAAGTGATAGATTGTTCTAGTGGAAAGAATTTCTTTTCTAGTGCTGAGCTATTATCGGCATTAGTAAACCCTAAATCATTAACATTAGGACAACAACTAACCATAAATATTAAATCTATAAGTGTTTTCTTATAGTTTTCTAAAGCACCATCATTGATATTTTTTTCTACCCATTCAATACTTCCACCCTCACCGGCATAGAATACAGGAGCTTGTAATACTACTTCATCTTCCTTTTTTCTCTTTTCATTAGGTATCCATATAATATTACCCTCTTCATCGTGTTCTATTTCTCCGTTATCATCTCTTTTTTCAATTAAAGTATCTTCTCTAGGTTCATAACCAGTCACCATTAGTTTTGCGTCATCATTGTATTGGAAAGTATTACCTGAGTTCTTCATAACTCTTTCATATTTAGCAATACTAGGTTTTGCTAATTCAAAACAAGCTAATCCATCAGGATTTTCTATTGCTATACAAGGAACACAACCCCAGTTGATCGTTTCTCTTGCTTCTTCATCTTCTCTAAAGTCATCACCTTTTAATTTACTATTTTTAAAATAGTATTTACAATCTTCGGTAGTGACTACAACCATATCAAACTTTTCACCTTTTTCATCAGTTTCTTCCCAAGTTCTTAATAAACCTATTTTTTTAACTGGTGTAGAATAATCATAAATAGCTATTGTTTGTCTTGCGTCAACATTTGCATATACTATTTCATTATCTTCATTTTCATACCAAATACCATAACCAGCCGACAAATCATTATAACTTTGTATTAAATTATAATAAAAAAAGGAATCATCATTGTAATTCCTTATATAATCAATAAATGTTTGATATTCTTTTCTATCATTGTCTTTAGCATTGAATAATTTATTAAATAATTTAGTTAGAATAGCTTGTTTTTCTTTCGTTGGCATTTCTTCTACTTGATATATAGGAGCTTTACCTCCGGCATATCCATTTATCATATTTGATATAGCAAATTCAAACGCCACTTTAGTTTCTTTATCATTTTCAGCTACCAAACCTGATGGACTATTTTTTCTTACTTTCATTCTATATAACTTTTTTCTTTTATTCCATTCAGGCTTAGCTGATTCTAATATTGTAGCTATATTTTCAGCTTTAGTTATATATTCTTTATTATATTGTAGCATATCTTATACCTCCTTTTATGCTGGTTTAGTGCTACCAAAAGACGCTCCTCTTTCTCCAACCGTCTTATCGTAAATACCAGCTAATACATCAGCTCCATCATCGTGAGCATTTTTACCTTTCTTTTGATACCTAGTAATGTGTTTATAAAACGCTTCCCATCTTTTATTCCAATTAAATGGAAAATGTATATGTTCCATAACCCAATAACTAGATGATAATATTCTTGATTGTTTATTGGCTGTTTGAGTAAATGGTTTAATAACACATTTATTTGATTTATATTTTTCTTTTAATATTCTCTTAACATTTCTAGCAAAACCTCGTCCACCATTGTTGGATTCAATGTACGCTAGATTAACATTGTTTCTATAGAGAATATCGGCACATTCTTCCTCGGTTATTTCCATACCCTCATCAGTAAATAAAACATCTAAAATATATGGTTCTTTATTAAGTAATCCATATACAGCACAACATAAGAAGTCATCTCCAGTATCAGCTGTATCAACATAAGCGTATATTGTTCCAAATCCGGGACTAACATCGTATGTCTTTAAGTTCTTGTATAGACGACCTTTTTCATCAATACATTTTTGATTATAGTTGGCTTCTACTATTTCTTCACTCATCTCTTGAGTTTTGAAATCAAAGTCAGCTCTATTTAATACTTCTTCACATAACATAGATCCATCATCTTGAATAGCTCTATAATTAACGTGAATACAATCATCTTTATATTTATCTAATACAAATCCAGCTAAGTCATTTGTAGCCCATCTAGTCATAACTATTATTATCTTAAAGCCTGTTTCAGTTCTTGATAACATAGTATTAGTAAACCAGCGTTGGTGCTTTTCTAATAGTTCTTCGTTATAAGCTTCTTGTACTTCTCTTATTAAGTCATCTATTATCATTAGCTTACAACCAAAACCAGTAGCTGTACCCTTTGGAGATGTTGCTAAATAGTTAGCTTCTTCGCTTCCCTCTAAAGCCCATTTTTTCATCGAAGCTTCACCATACTTGACTTTTACATTAGGAAATATTTTATTAAATATTCCGTCCTCTTCTTGTATAGCGTCCCTTACAGCTTTAGCAAAAGTTCCGGATAGTATTTCATTATAACTACCGGTCATTATCTTATAGTGTATATCTCTACCTAAACACCATTGAACAAATAATGTAAGAGTTCTACTCTTTCCGTGTCTAGGTGGCATATTAACTACTAATACCTTTTTAGGAGATAATAAAAAGTCTTGTAATTCATTACAAAACTCTTTTAAATACTTCCTACCCTCCATATAAAAGTCAGGAGCTTTTATTTTACAATATTCCCAAAAGCTACGCCTAGCTAATTCATATCTTGCTTGTTCTCTTACATATTCAGGTATTACCACTTTTAATCACCAACCAATTTTCGTAATTCTTCCTCACTTAAATTGGCGTATGGATTAACTATATTATTATTTATTGTAGGAGCTTCATCTTTGAACATTCCTAAATACTTACCTAATAATTCAAGAGCTTTCATTTTGTCGTATGTTTCAACAGCAAAACCGGACTGAGTTTTCTTATATCCTGATATTATCTTTTTTGTTTTATCATCTAATTCATCAGTTTCAGCAAAAATAACATTATCTTCATAATATTCTACCTCAGTACCATCTTCTTTTCGTTCTAATATCTTATTTCTAACATTTTTGCTTATCTTAGTTCTATCAGTAAAAGCTATTGTAAATAATTCATTAACTATATCTTCTATCTTAACTATAGCTTTTTCTTCTACTTTGTCTTGTAGTTCACTAATATAGTTTTTTATGTTAGCATTTGTTAGCAATCTACTAGCATTAGTTCTAGCTGTTTCTTCTTTCTTACAGGTCTTATATACATTTAGATAAGCCTGTGTTCCATTCATACCTAATTTTAAATATTCTTGGCAAAATAACTTTTGATTATTACTTAACGAGGTCATTACCCATCACCTCCAATTATTCCACCTTTAGCTAAATTATTTAGATTTATGTTTATAGGTATTTTATTTATTGATTTACCTATTTCATTTATTATCTCAGTAGTATCTTTAATACTAGCTTTAGCTACTTTTACTTTAGGAGAATTAATAGGATCATTTATTGGATCGTTAGATTGTCTATCAAATATATTTACATCTACACCTATAGAATCAATACATTGTAATTCTATAAATACTTTTAACATTTTTTCAAATTGTATAGCTATCCAATCAACGACTTCTTCATTTTTAGCCCAATCACTATTAGTATTATTAAATAATCCGCTCTCATATAAGAAAGCGTGAACTAATTCGTGTCTTAATGTTTTTTTATACAATACATCTAATTTAATAAAAGTATCCTCAGTAGTTTTATATTTCAATATATATATTTGCTTAGTAGTAATATCAGTATATCCGCTATTATCTTTTAATAATGGATATTTTTCTAAATTATCGTTTGTTTCTTCTACGCTTATTATTTCGTAGTTTGTTCCTAACACTTTTACTTCCATATCTAACACCTCTTTTCTCTAGTGCTAATTCTTCCTCACACTTTTTATTTCTAGGACATAGTTTACAGGATTCACTATATCTCATACACAACCCTAAATAATTCTTTTCTTTCATAGAATTACCTCTTATTCTTCTTTTCTAATCTTTTTTCAAGCCATTCTATGAACTCATCTATATTATTGAGGATAAGAACCACCGCTAAAAATAACATTTCTAACACTACCAATACTATTGCAACTATTGTATTTAACATATCTTATCACCCACTTTTTAAACATAATAAAAGGAACTATTTCTAGTTCCACTCTTTTTTGTTGATAACATCAACGAATAAAAAGAATAAAAAGGACGAGCTGAGGTGGACTTGAACCACCAATACATATCTCATAAATATATATCCGCCTTTGTCAGCCCATATATTGAGTAAAACAGGACTTGAACCTGTATCCATTGTAGATTCTTATGCGTACGCTCCAACACTTTACCAATTAAGCTATTTACTCATATTTAATCAAAATAAAAATAATTATGATTAGTGATTCATTCATCTATCATAATTATTTCATTTTACTATATTATATCAGTTATTTTTCGTTATTCAATAGGGCACTTTTTCGGCATTTTTTCGGTTATCTTAAAATATCTCTAAAAATAATATCACTCATATAGTTTTCAAATTCAAATATCATCTTATTTTTATTAACAAAATACACTAAATCGTCTAATCTTATTGCATATATTTTCCCATAATCTAAACTAAAATTATGATGTCCTTTTTCTCGTCTTGCTGGTATAACAAAATCATTGTACCAATTATCTAAGAATTTTAATTGTTCTTGTCTTAATTTTTCATAATCATTTAACATTATAGTTCCTCTATAAAAGTATCAGGAAAAATATATACTTTTAATTCATTCATAAGTCTTTTTTTATTGTCACTTATGGTACTTACTGAGCAATCTAATTCTTCGGCTATTGCTTCTATTTTCATACCATCAAAGTAATACATTTGGATAATATCATACCACTTATCCTCTTCAATTTTTTTTAAAGCACTTTTAACTAATCTTACTTGTGATTTAGCCTTAACTGATATTTGTTTTAATTCACTTATTCTTGTTTCAAGTGTTTCATCTCCATAAACATAAGTGTTATTTCTTTCATTAAGTATAAGTGAATTAGATTTAGCTGTTGGTATTGCTATACCTTTTGCTTCTTCTTCTAATTTCTTTACTTCCTCATCTATTAATTTAATAGCCTCAGGTAATACATTTAAACTATATAATATTTTTTCGGTACTTTTATAAGATGATTTAGGATTCTTTAATAACTTTTTATTCTTTAATTCTTCTAATACTTTTTTTACTATTTCATTCTTAGTTTCTTCTTCCATTATTCACCCCTCCTTTTTCTTTTATGTTCTTGTTTTACAGCATTAACCATATCGTCTAGCATTTCTTCGTTTAAAATACCATAATTTAATAAATTTTCTAAACAACTACTTATTAAAGTACATATTGTCATTGTATTTCCAAAAAACATTTGCTTACTTGCGTCCATATCAGGTTGTCTATAAGCTAATATAACTCCATCATACGATTTATTATATTTTGATTTATTTAATCCTGTTTCATTTTGAACTTTTAGATTAAATTTCTTTAAGTTCTCATCTTCAAATAATAATTGATTTTCTTTAGGTTTAGTTATTTTCATTTATGCTCCCTCCTTTTTTACCAATAGTACCTACTACTACTCTTTCTTGACTTTTTGTGTTTTCACAATAAATATATCCATTTTCTATATAAAATTTTAATATTCCATCTTTTACTTTCACAAGTATATTTACTACATCTTCAACAGCTTTCAAAACTTCCTCCTCTTTATATTTTTTCATTTGCTCTAAAATAATATTTTTTACTCTTACATTTTTTATTTTGTTTTTATTAACTAATTGTAAATCGTTCTCTAAAGTTTCATTTTGTTGTTTTAATTTTTTTATTGTATATAGTGAGTCATAATATAATTGTTCATAATCTTCCATCTTTTTTTACCTTATGAGTTTTATCTATTACTTTAGCAATTAATGAACCTGTTTTTGTCAATTCAGCTTCATCATATCTTAGTTTATTTTTATTCATAATTAATTCTTCGGAGTTAGTCACTAAAATTAAATTATTTGGATCTACATTCAATTTATTTCCATCAGCAAAAATAATTTTATGTCCTTTTGGAATTTTTCCATAATATTGCTCATATATAACCCTGTGTTTTAACTTAAATATATTAGGTTCTTTAACTTTAATTTCTATATAACCATCAACATTAATTCTTTCATAACCTACTTTTTTATGGTTTGATGGTATATTACCTTTTTTAAATGAAGTTTTATTTGCTTTCATTAATCCTTTTGTCCCTTTATTAAATGGAACATTTCCTTTTTCAAATCTTCCAGTTAAACCACTATTTAATTTATGATTACCTCTAAAAGTTTTTATATTTTGTGGAGTTAGGTTCATTTTAAATTTTTTATTAAACATTTCAGCCAATTCTTTAGCTGTTTTCATATAATTGTTGTTTATTAAAAATTCTTTTTGCTCTTTAGTATATTTATTCATCGTTTTTTTCTTTCAACTTTAAAACTTCATTTTCATTAGTTATTCCTAGTTCATCAGCATATTTTTTTACATCTAATACTAATTTTGCATTATTAACTATTGCGGTACTAATACCAGTAATAGCTTTTGCTCTTTTCAGTTCTTTTTCCAAAGCTCCGTCTTTTTCTAATTCTTCATCATCATTAAGTCTTTCTAATTGTTCAAATAAGTAGTTATTCAGGCTATTTAAGTTATTATTCACACTTATTCACCTCCACATTTGATTCTTTATCAAGGCTATTATTTATTTCGACTTTAGCTTCATCAGTTATAAGATTTATATTATAATCTTCCACCCATATACTATCAACTTTAGTTCTTGAATCTATCCAAAGATCTAATTCTTCTAACTCATTATCAGTATAAGTGTTTAATATATCTTTTAATTTCTTTAACACCTTACTACCTCCTCCAACGAAAATTTTATATTGTTTGCTTTATACAACATATTTTTGTTTAATTCTTTACAATATTTTTTAGCTTTATCTTCTTCATACCAACCAGCTTCGGCTATATCAATAGTAGGTATCATTCCTACCGAAAACGGACTTGTTTCAAATAAAATAGCTTTTACATACATAAAATCATCGATTTTTATTCTATATATTTTCATTAAAATCACCTTTTAATAAAATGGCATAAGTTGGAATCAACTTATTATTTTTTCTTATATGCAAGCAACCACAAGCCATATCTTTATAAAGTTTTATATCTTTATCCAAAAGTAAAAATATAGCTGTATTACCATCACTATTTTTATCAAACTCAGTTATTTTTATTTTTTCTTCTATTTGATAAATTCCACTATCATACATTGTTCCTTTACAATAAGGACAGGTTGCTGTAAATGGTGTAGGTCTTTGTTCCTTTTCTAATCTTTCGTCGGAATAACAAATTAAGTTATGCTGACAAGTATTACAATGATAAATATATCTTGTTGTACTATTAAATGTAAATTTAGATCCCATACTACCCCTCCCTTACATTTAGGATATTTTGGCAACCACAATGAGGACAATCGAAACATTCAAATTTCTTAGTACCTGTAGCTATACCATTGATTCCTTTATTTTCTTGAACAATATATTTATTTTCTTTTATTAAATCAAATTGTTTTCCACAAACTTTACATACATTTATTTTTTCTAGTGCTTTTATATCAATAACTTCATCTTTTTTATTAAATAAACATCTAAACATAATTATTCCCCTCTATCAAAATGTTCTTGTAATTTACCATTTTTCATTCTTACATACTTTGTAATCATATTCTTATAATTAATTACAAACCCCTCAACATTTCGATTTACTTTACTTAAATATTTTTCATAAATACTATCTAAGTGTTCTTTAGTAGGAATAACATTTAATTCAATTACCTCAGGTACAATACCTATAAAAGTTGGTATTTTTTGACTTATAAATGGATAAATAAACAAACTATGTTCATAATTCAAATTATATAAATTAAATTCATCATCTATATTTGCTTTAGCAAACATATACCATTTTTTATCAAATTCATCTATCGTGTATTTAAGACAACCCATACCTAGCCATTCACCGCAAATAGCACTATTATTATGTAATTCGTCAATTAAAACATCTTTATTATCAATTAACCATTGATACAAGCCCTTATATAAAATATCTTTAACATCTTCTAATTCAGTTATTTTAAAAATGTTTTTTCTTTGAGCTATATATAATTCATCATCTTTTTTAAAAAACACTAAATTACTTCCATCTAATTTTTCAGTAATATATACTTTATCACCTGCACAACTAACTCTTTTTGTTTTAGGATATATTTCTTTTTTTATCATTATTTTCACCAGCTTTCATTATTTTTTCTTTTAGTTCATACCAACTATAATCGATTTCAACATTACTATTTTTTTCAATATGTTCTATGATTTTAAAAAATAAGCAAGTTCCATTTTTTATATCATCTAACGAATCATAAGCTTCTATAGGTGGATCTATTCTTTTTCCATTTTTACCTATTCTAAAAATCAATATTGGCTGAAATAATCCACTTCCAATCATATTAGTTGGATATATCATTTGAATTAATCTTTTCCAATCATAACTTGATACATTTTCTACATTAGTTCCAACTATTCTTTCTACGCCTTTTTCAGTGAAATCGTAATAGGCATATCTACCGCTTTTTTCTATATATTCTTTATCTTCCTTTTTATAATTCATCTTTATTCCTCCATATTCTCAATTCGTTGTATGAGTTTAACTAATTTAATACAAAACTTGTATAAATCAGCCTTACTCATAATTATCATTTGTTTTTGTTTGTTTTTCTTGTCATTAAAAACATCTTCTAACATTTGTCTTGTTAATAGATCTATTGTTTCATCTAACATTGTCTTGACCTTATATACACACTAATATCTTTATAAGTTGTATTTTCTAGTACGAATAATGCTCTTTCTAAATACTCTTTATCAAACCAACCAAAGTGTGTTTCTCTTAAATGTAATCCTAACTTATTTGCTAAATATCCGTAGCAATCAGTCCTTTTAAAATTGGTATTTTTCCATAATGGATCAAACTTCCTGTGACAAGCCATTTTTAATTCTCTCAACTCTTTATTAGCTAATCTTCCAAGTGGCTTTTTGTTCTTAATATCGTGCACACCCACATAAGCTTTACAATCATCACATAAATAACAGCCACCATTACCATAAACTCTTCCGTAAACTTCTTTGTTAGAAGTATATCTAATTTTATCACTTCCACAATTATCACATTTTACAGGAATATTTCTAAAGTCAAATATACATTCATTCCAAACATCATTATTCATTTTTAAAAGCCTTTTCGTTTATATAATTTAATAATTCTATACCAAAGCTAATTAATTCATTAGTTCTATAACTTTCTAAATAAAATGTTTCTATTGAGCGTCCCATTTTATTAGGCATATTATCATCACATTCAAATAGTGTGACTTCTAATAAATCATTACTATTTACTCCTAAGTAGAACTTGTCAGGAATATTTACAACTTCGTGTATTAGTTCTAAAGCTTCATCAGGTGTTAAATGTAAAGTTAAAGCTTTCATCTTTTTTATAAAGTCCTCATCTAATTTCTTAAACATTTTATCCATTTCTTTATCGGTTTTTGAAATATTTATCATATTAAAAATCATAAAAGCAAGACATACTAAATTAATAATTAAAATCATTGCTCTCATATCTTATCCCTCCTCAATAATTTTTATTATCCATTCAATAGCTTTTTTATAATTATTCTCATCTACATTTCGTGTAGTTAAAGCTGTATAAATGGTATTCACTTTTTTCTTTTCATTTAGATAAAGATTATTTATCATTTTTAAATCTTTTTCCTTATTTTTTAATTTTTGAACTAGAATTTTATTACTATCTTCCGCTAATTGTAATCTTGTTCTTAATTTAATAATTTCTTCTTCACTCATTATTTTCACCAGCTATTCTTTTTAGCTGTCTTTCAACCTTAAACTTGTATTCATTCATTAAATCATCTTCTTTAAAATTTAAAATATATTTTAATTGATCTAAACAAATTGAAACATCAGTTATTTCTTCATAAAAATCAGCTTTTAATTGAGGTGTTATATCACCCTCTAATTCGTCATATTTTCTAGCCCACTTACAAATTACTTTTATAAGTTCACTCATTTCTTCAATCCATATAGGCATTTGTTTTTTTGCTCCATAGTGATTAACAATTTCTATATTTTTTTTAAGTGTATTTATCAATTCTTTTTCTTCGTTCATATTATCAACCTCAACTTTCAACTAAAGTATATTTTTTATATTTATTAGCCCAACCTAATTTATTTTTGCTACTAATCCATTCATCAGTAATATTGTAATTTTCTTTTCTTAAAAGATATATTGCGTGTTGTAAATCAGTTATTCTATATATTTCATAACATTCCATAGTAGATATACTTCCATATTTTTTTAAATGATTTAACACAATATCTTTTTGACTTATCTTTCCCATTTCTAATCCTCAAAATCTAATACATCTTTCCAATAGATAATATCTAATCCACATTCACTAGCCATATCTAATATTGTTTCTATTAAGTCGTGCATTTCTTTTTTATCCATTTTTGAACTTCCATAAAAACATTTATAATCATTAAAGATTTTATCTTTAACTTGTATTTTTCTAACTAGCTGTATTGCTCTAAAACTTTCTCTTAACATTGATTCAGCCTGTGGCTCAACTAATAGATGAGTATATTTAGCTCCAGCTCTTACCAAAGCCTCAAGGTAAATATCATAGTCCTCATTTGACCTATCACCATTACGAGCTTTATCTATCTCACCTATTAGAGCCCACATATATTTATTTTGCTGTTCAGTTCTTTTATCTTTAGCTTTAGATATTACTATTGAATATAATTCGTTCTTATCTAGGTCTTGAATTAAATGTTTATAGTTTTCTCGTATAGTAAGTGTAATTTCAGTTTCAAAGTTTTCATTTTTTCCACTACGAGAATAATTACCTACAAGCTTCATATATCACCTAGAAAGGTAAATCATCGTCACTAATTTCTACTGATTCTCCAAAATCGGCGAATGGATCATTTTCTTCTTTTTCTTCTTTTGATGGTACATAATCAGGTTCAGGTATTCCAGCTCCCTCACTAGCTTTAGTATCCAAAAATTGTACTCTACTTGCTAAAATATAAGTTTCATATCCTTTAGTTCCATCTTCTTTGTCCCAAGTTCTAGTTTTAATTCTTCCTGTAATTCCTACTAGGCTACCTTTATGACAATATTCGTTTACATTTTCAGCCTGTTTGTCGTAAACATATATCTTTGGAAAATCGGCTGGTCTTTCATTTCCGTCCTTGTCTTTTCCATTATTTATAGCTATAAACATACTTACAGCTGGTAATCCACTTGTTGTAGCTCTTAATTCTATATCTTTAGTTATTCTTCCAATAATACTTACATTATTCATCTTCTTCATCTCCTAACATTTCTTCTAAATCTTTTAAATCTTTTGCTAAGGCTTCATTTAATCCTTTTAGTAATTCTTTTAATGCTTTTTGATGTTTTAGTTTTTCATCATCTTTACTTTCTTTTGTTTTATTAACTTTTTCACCTAAGCCAATTCTTATAGTTTCTTTCAACAAGTTTTTATCAACACCACTATCTTTTATTTGACGGATTAAAAATCCTAGCAAACTTAACATTTCAGGTAATTTACCCTCTATTCCTATTCCATTATCGGTTGCTATAATTTTTGTTTTAGCTCCTTTTAATAATTTATTTAATACCTTTTCATCAATTTTATTTTCCATTTTCATATACCTCCATAAATTCATTTAATTTTTTTATTAAAACCTCTTTAGGCTTTCTTTTAACTTCTACTACTTGTCCTATATCTTTCTTAGGTAGCCAAATAGCATATAATTTATCAAATTTCTTTCCCATAGCCATTTCATAATAACTTAATTGCCAACTTAAATATTCTTCATCTAATTCAGCTGTTGTCTTAATATCACATAAACATAGTGATCCTTTAATCTTTGCTATCATATCGAAACGACCAGCGTATTTTTGTTCAAATTGAATCATTGTTTCTTGTTCTATTACATCTATTTCATATCTATTTTTAAGCTTTAAATATTGTCTTAAACTTGCTTCTTGAATATAACTTAATTCTTTAGCTTGTATCGTGACATTAAACGCTTCTTCTATAGACATTGTTTTAATGTTAGCTTCATACATTTCTATTGATTCGTGTATCGTAGTTCCATATTCAGCTTTTTTATTTAAAATTTTTCTATTAACTCCTTTATATTTATTAGGAAATATAAAATGTAATATTTCACTAACACTAGGAGTAATAACTCCATTTACTAGATAGATGTGTGGTTCATCAATAAACTCAATCATTACTCAACTTCTATTGATATTGAACTTGATACACTTGAATCTTTAGAATATTCTTCATAAATTTCAGGGCATTCTTTTTTAAATCTTGTAGAATCAAATCTCTTTGTTGTATATCCAGCTTTAATCTTTGCTGAAAAACCATCTAATATCAATTTATCTTTTCCTACTAATTCCATAGCACTTTTTAATTGAGCTTTAAAATCTTTTTCTATTAAATCCATTTCTAATTGAACTTTCTTAAAGTTCCTATATCTTTCTATAAAATCATTATCAATTACTATTTCATTATCTTTTACGATTACTAATTTATTTTCTTCCATTTTCTATTCCTCCTAATCTAAATAATTATCATCGTCTTGTGGTACTTCTACAGCTTGTTCCACTTTTGCATTTTCTTTTAATTTAATTAAACTACTTGCTTCTAATAAAGTAAGTTCAACAATTTTTACTTTTCCAATTTTTTTCATTAAAGGAATTAACTCCTCTGCTGTATATAATTTCTTAATTAGTTCTACTTGAGTTTTTTGAATTGGTAAATCTCCACCTTTTTGTTTAGTTTCAGTTTTTGCTGGTTCTTTTTTTGTAGTTGCTGTTTTAGTAGTTTTAGGTTTTTCTTCTACAACATCTTCATCAATTCTTTTTGTAAATTCATCAGCTTCACTATCACTATAAATTCCTGAGTAAGCTATTTTGCTATTTTTTAAAATTACTCTATCCATACATCTTTTTAAAGCCATAGCGTAGGGATAATCATTTTTACAATTATCTTTACTTACCTCTCCAACTTCATAGATTCCTTGTTTAGGACAATTATAAGTAAATACTAAAGAGCCATTATAACCCTCTTTATCAAGTGTCATACATTCAGGTTTAAATTTTAATTCTTCATCTAAAACATCATTTATTTTTAAGCAACCATCGTGGCTTATAATTAATCCGCTATACATAGCCTTAGTTTTGTTAGCGTAAGTATTAACTAATATCCAAAAATCACTTGTTTCCAATATTCCTTTATATTTATCACTTTCCAATAATTCAATAGCTTTATTTCTAGCTTCTTTATACTTTGGTGTTATAAATTCTACTGGTAAAGTTTTTCCATTTATATTTTCGGTCTTTTTTTCACCGAAGTTATATGTTTTCTTCTCTTCAACTTTTTTTGTTTTGGCTGTTGCCATTTTTTAATCTCCTCCTTTAATTTTGCTATTTCATTTTTTTGACGAGTAATAACTCGATCTTTATATTCACTTTCAGTTTTCAAAACATCATAATTTAGATTTAAAGTGTTATAAGCTCTTCTTAACTTCCAATATCTACTTAATTTTTCTTCTTCCATTACTTTTAACCTATAAGTGGAGTTTCCTTTTTTTCAATTAAATTAGATTTTTTATAGCTAAGAACTTCTTTTATTATTTCTTTTGGATATTCTTTTTGTATCGAATACCAATCAACCATACTTTTTAAGTATCCAAGTCTATTTTCAGGGACTGACTTATTGTTTTCTAATATTGATAGAAAAAACTCTTTTCGTTGTTTTCTACATTCCTCATATAGCTCACTCAACACCGGAAAATATTTATTAGTTTTTCCTATTTCTTGAATTGACATATAAAAAGTTTCAACTTCTATATCCTTAAAAATTTCATACCAACTTGTTAATTCTTCATCACTTAAATCTTTTAAAAAGTAATTAGCTAACTTTTTCATTCCTTTCAAAAATTCTAATTTTGTCAAAATAATCCACTACCCTTTCTTTCAATTTCAATAGCTCTATCTATGTCACTCATAGAAATATCTTTTAGTGTTTTCTTCTTAGCTGTAATTTTTTGATTTAGGTAGCCCTCGAATTTATTACTAAACAATGTTTCAGGTCTTAAAAACTTTTCAAAATCAGTTCCTAACCATTCTTCACATTTTTTATCAATAACAATTTTAAAATCATCTAAAGTAAATCCATCTTTAATTCTAGCTTTTATAAGAGTTTGTGTTTTATCAGTAGAATACTTATAATGTGAATTACTTTTAATATTTAGATATTCAATAATTCCTTTTATTTCTTCTAAAGATATTTTTTTAACATTAACATCTACATTATCATTAACATTAACAATAACATCTTGATGTGTTTTGTTTTCGTTCTCTTTTTGATTTTCATTTGATTTTGTTTTGATTTCTTTTTGATTTTCTTTTGTTTTTGTTTCGTTTTCTTCTTGATTTTCGTTTGATTTTATAATTGAACCACACTTACTTCTTTTTTTGCTTTTTTCTAAAGGTCTGCGTAAGTTATTAAATATCTTTGTTTGTTTGTCATTTAAAGTTGGTTCAACATCTTCAAACATAAACTTTGTTATTGCTAGTAATAACTCTTGTTGTTCTCTTTCGGTTAGTAAGGTAATCAGTTCGTAGTATTCTTTATATATAGTGAATCCGTTCATCTTTTACCTCCAATCCTTTTGCTTTTTTAACCATTAAATGCTATAATCTAATAGTAAAATGTTTTGTTTTACATTTGATTTATGAGTTCTCAACCAATTCATAAATCTTTTTTTATTTATTAATTTCTTCAACAAAATAATCAACAATCTCTCCTCCTACAGCAAAGGCTATTAAAAATGTTAAAAATCCAAACCAAGTCCACCCAATATATTTTCCTGTAATCCAAGAATAGATTGTTAACATAAATAAATCGTGAGCTACTATATATGCACATAATAGTAAAACTCCTAGTAATGCTATATTTTTCCATTTAATTTTTATCTTTTTATTTGTCCTTTTCATTCTTTAACCTCATTTCTATTTTTGTTTAAAATTACTTCTTTGATTTTCAATTCTTTTTTTACTAAATGTGTAGGTATCAAAATATCTCTTTTGCTTTCAGGAATATAATAATTTTGTTCCTTAGCAATCTCCAAAAGATGATTCATAACTCTTTCAGCTTGACGCCTACCTTGTCCTAGAAGAATTGATAACTCAGTTATGTTTAAGTAAGGCTTTTCCATATTTTCACCTCTTCTTTGCTAGTCTTAGTTATTTTTTCTTATTGTTATTTATATCACTACCATATTTAGCTAATATATAGATAAGAGCTATTAAAGTGACACAAATAATTAAAGTTATTTGTACGCCTGTACTCATATTTACACCTCCTCGTTTTCATTTAACGCACCATTTTGGTGCTTCGATGGTAAAAAAATTTCGTCCATAGTTTTACCAAAATATTCACTTAATTTCACCATTTCATTAAGCTTAAATTGAACTTCACCTTTTTCCTTTTTTCGATATTGAATCGGTGTAATTCCAAGCATTTCAGCCATTTCCTTGTTTGTCAAATTCTTTTGTTCTTTTAACAAAATTAATTTTTCTTGCATTATTTCACCTCCTTAGTTTTTGTTTTGACATCTTAATGATAGCACCATATCGGTGCTTATGTCAATAACTTTTATTTAATTTTTTGAAAAAAAGTTCCATTTTGTTGCTTTTTATTTATATAAATGCTATAATTAAGTTGTTATTTAAAGAACAAATAGTAAATAAACAAGGAGGCTATATATGAAAAATGAAAATGATTTAAGAAAATATGCTGGTAGCATTATTAAAAAATTAAGAGAAAGAAAAAATATGTCACAAGATGAATTAGCGGAACAATTAAATATAACTCGTCAAGCTATTTCAAGATATGAAAATGGTGATCGTGGAGTAAATCAAGATTTATTATTTCAATTAGCTTCTATTTTTAATGTTAAAATAGACGAATTTTTTCCTCCTCTAAATAACGGCTATTTAAAACAAGAAATAACTAAAGAAGAAGAGTTTGAATTATTAAAAGAAACATTAAAAAGAAAAGGTTTTTTAAATGATAATGAAGATTTAAGTGAAGAAAATTACAATCGTCTAATAGAGTTTGCTAAGGCTAATAAACCTTTTATTATGAAAGATCAAGATAACAATAAATAAGAATATCTCTTATAAGAAATATTCTATAATAAAAATTAAAGTTTTAATATCAATGTTATTTTTTTCAAGATATTCATAATAACTTTTTAACTTACTCACACTTAACCCCCTCTCAGGGCTCTATTATAAAATTAACATTTGATTATATCAAAAAAATAAATATAAATTATAAAAATTACCTAAAATGTCAGTTTTTAGGCGTGAATTGTAAAAAAATGGATAAAAATATGCTAGTACAGATATTTTTAGATAAAAATGAAAGGAGTATAAATATGGAGGACACAATAAAAAAAGCTAAGCTTTCAGTTATTGCATTAGTTTTCAAATTATTTATTGATCTATTTGCTTGTTGTATTTTAATTGGTTTAGTTTGGTTTCCAAGAGATTTAATCAATTATTTCACAACTAAATTAGAAATAACTAATCGTAGAATCAAAGGTAAAATTGGTTTAATCAAAACTAACGAACTTGATAGCCCATTAAATAAAATAAATAGTGTTCAAGTTAAACAAGGTCTATGTGGAAAGATATTTAATTATGGAACTATTATAATAACAACAGCTTCTTCTATGTTTGAGTTTGATTATGTGACTAATCCTAACGAATTTAAAACAATTTTAAATAATCAAATCGAAGCTTATGAAGAAAATAAAATGGATATGCAAGCTCAAAAAATAGCTAAAGCTATGAATAAATAAAATAAAAAAAGACGCCTAGAGGTGCAACTCCAAGCGTTTAATGAAAACCCTAAGACTAGCAATCTTAAACAAAAATAACACAAGGCTATAATTGTAATGAGTTTTCTATTACATTATAGCACTTATTAGAAAATAAAACAATAAAGGAAGTGCTAAAATGTCAGTTTTTAAAGATAAAGAAAAGACTAAAGATGGTCGTCAATGGAGATTTAAAGTATATTATCACAATACCGAGGGAAAACTTGTTCCCTACACTTCTAAAAGGTTCTTATTAGAAAAAGAAGCAAAAGCAGAAGAAAGAGTATTTTTACTTAATAGAAATGCTCCTGTAAAGAAGAAGTTTGATGTTGTTGGTGATGACTATTTTAAAGACGCCGAAAAAAGAATAAGAGAATCTACTCTATTAACTTACTATTCACAATATAAAAATAATATATTGCCATATTTCAAAGATAAATATATAGATGAAATAAGCGTTATGGATATAGAAAATTGGAAAAATAAATTAATAGATAAGAAAATTAAAATATCTACTTGTAATCAATATTATGTCGTTTTTAAAGAGATTTTTAGTTTTGCCAACAGAAAATATGAACTCAATTATAATCCGGTTGCATTGTCAGGAAGATTTAAAAAAAGAAATGATGAAGTTGTTGAAACTAAAAATAAATTACGCTATATTGTTTATGAAGAATATTGTAAACTTATAAATGTAATACACGAGGATCTATATCATTGTTTCTTTTTAACTCTTTACTTTACAGGTATGAGAGAGGGAGAATTACAAGCTCTTACTTGGAATGATATAGACTTTAATAGAAAAGTAATTATTGTAAATAAAACCTTGTCAACAAATACGAAAATAGGTAGATATAAAATAACCGCTACAAAAAATTGTCTAAATAGAGAAATTACAATGTCTAAAATACTTTATAATGAATTAAAGAAATACAAAGAAATAGTTATGAAATATGAAGATTTTAGAGAAGATTGGTTTGTTTTTGGAAATGGTGATTTTCTATCAACCTATCAAATGAAAAAACACAAGGACAATTATTTTATTGAAGCTGGATTAGAAAAAAATATTATAACCATACACGAGTTTAGACATTCCCACGTTAGTTTATGTATTAACGAATATATAAAGTCAGGTCAAACTGATTCAACTAAATTCTTCTTAATGATGTCACAAAGAATGGGACATAGTTTAAGAGTAATGCAAGAAACATATATGCACCTATTCCCATCAGTTCAGGATAAAATTATTGATTTATTAGATAATTTATAAAATATTAGTACCTAAATTAGTACCTAAAAATTAGAAAAAGCCCATAAATAAAGGGAAAAGTAATGTTTTAATTTTTATAGCATATAACTTAATCGATAACAAAGATAAAAAATTAATCTTAAAATAACGACTCCAATGAGCCGTTATTTTTTAATTTTCATTAAATTCTATTAGTATATTATAAATATATATTATATCAGTACTTCTAGTATCTTCTTTATAATACTCTTTTAAAATATCTTTAACCTCTACTAACTTCTTTTTCTTACTCAAACTAGTATATATCTTATTTAACTTATTACAAGCCATACTTATACTATCTATATCATTAATATATACTGGTGTCTCCATTTGCATAATACCAAGCTTAGTAACTTTAGTTAACTTTCCATAAAATATATTATCAATACTTCTTTTAAAACTGCTTCTATTTTTATCTTCATATATCATAATAGCGTATAACAAAGTATTTAAGTTTTTTTCTTTTATCTTTATGTAATTATGGTAAGTTTGTTTAAACTTAGCATAATTACTTACTATGTATCTATTATATCTTATATTATTTAGTGGCTTACTCTCCTTATTAGAATTACTAATCTTACTACTCTTAATAACAGTATAAACATATAATATTATAACTAACCAAACAATATTCTTTAACGATTCCCCACTAGGTATAACACTATCCACTCTATTTATAAATACTATATTTATTACAAGCCCCAATAGAAATGTTATTATATAATCACTATAAAACTTATTTATATCTATTGTCTCACTACTCTTCTCCACCACAAAGTTATAAAACATCCTCAATAACATTTCTATTACTATTACCAAATATATACTCTCATTAATACCCCCTAAATCAAATACCGACACTACTCCACTCATCACTATTAGAAATATTAAACTTACTACTATGTCATTTATAGTTCTATCTTTTCTCTTTAAGTAATTCTTCACAAAGAACAATAGCAACCCAAATAAAGTATAATAAACTAAATATATTATTTTCATATATTTATCCCTCTCTTTTTATACCCTTTATTATACTTATATTCTTTTTCTTTGCAAGTATTAACCTCAAAAAAGTCATAACTTCTTATGACTTTAATCCAAGGTTACGGTCGGCTACAGCCGACTTAGTCTTGTCTGCACTCACTCCATAGTTTCTTCATACATCCACCATGTATTTCATTAGCTCTTCTCTATTCTACCCTACTTTTAATTGGTAAGGTGAAGTTGAAGAACCATCTCCTACACTTGATAATGAGATGCTAGACTTCAGATAAGCCGCGGGACGAACCCCATGAGAAAGGTTGACGTCGTGGCGGCCGTTGACAAGCCCCCCCGCGCCCACAAAAAACGCATAGCTGGAGTAAGACGAGTAAGGCGCTAATGTCCACTGAGTATAGGCTGATTTAAATAAATAATCATTGTTCTTACAATCACTTACTCCTGAACCATCCCAGTTATATAATTCTTTTGCTAAGCAAGATTCTCTGTTGGTAGTTGTTCCACCAGCTGTCGCATATCCATAATCACTTGGATACATCAAAGCTATTTTTCCAGTCCATGTCGTAGGTCTATCAGTATATACTGTTGTTCCTCTTTCATAACCATACCAATGACTAGCTAAACCATTGCTTGCTGAACTATAATTTGCTGTTCCACCTAAGTTCCATACAACACTCTCAATTGCATTTCTAGTTGAATCATTCTTAAATGCTCCTGTTGCATATGTTCCATTATAATAATCACCATTTAAAGTTGTTTGTAAACTTGCTGTTGACCAATCATTTACATTGCTACTAGCCCAAGCAATATTTCCCAAACTATCATCTCTAATAATCTTGACTAAATCTTCTTTTGTTCCATCTTCCTTAGTCATGTTTTTAAATACACCAATAATACGCCATTTCTCACACGTACTATCACTTTGATTATTATAATCACTACAATTGAAATATACATAGTTATTTGGGTTGGCTCCAATATATCTTATGTTATTATCTGGGTCATCTGTGGCAATCTGAGTTGTATCAGTTGTAGCTAAAGCTGCAACTTTTTCTGCCAACGTTAACGGTGGCTCTTCTTCCGTAGCCGTATTAACAATAACAACCTTAGAACTAAAAGACTTAGAAGCTTCTGCTACCGTAACAGCTTCATCCATCCATAAATATAGGGAATAAGACTTAGAATTATTCGCCCCAATTATATCAGTACCTAAAATATAAGCTTCTTTAGCGCCACTTATATCAACATCAGCCTTCTTATCTAAAGAAGTTAATAACGTAGGAGTACCACTCTTATTACCCTTAGTTAAACTAGTCTTAATCGCACTGCTACTCATAGTAGAAGTACTTAATACATCTAATGCAATAGTAACTTTAGAGTTCATATTACAAGTATTTTTTAAAGTAAAAGTATAAGGCTTTTTCTTTAACCCAGCTTCATCACTAATAGGAATAGCGTTAGTTAAATTAATATCAGAAGACTCCGTAAATTCAATATCAAAACAAGAAGAATTAACAATATTTTGTTCCTTTTGGATAGCTGTTTTAACCCACATTGAATAACTAGTACCAATAATAATACTTCCAATAAGAAGTATTGATATAACCATTAATATTATTTTATAAACCTTTCTCATAAATAACCTCTCTATCTTTTATGACTTACCTTGCCATACACTACAATAACATATTACCACAAAATACTATTTTTGGGAATACATAAATTTTCCAAAGTATATAAAAAGACTATAGTCTAAATAACTATAATCTTACATATTTCTTAAAGTAGCATGACAATTCTTTGTAACATCACTAATAATCTTATTAAAAATTATCATAACTTCATCTTCTTCTAAAGTACGATTACTATCTTGAAAAGTTAAATTAAACGCTAGTGATTTTTCATTATCTTTTAAATTATCTCCCATATATACATCAAATACTTCTATATTAGAAAGTAATTTACCCCCACTCTTCTTAATTTGAGCTTCAATACTACCAGCACTTACATTCTTATCTACAATAAATGCTACATCTTTTTTAATACTTGGATACTTAGTAATCTCTTTAAAACTCATTCTAGTTCCTCTAAACTTAAGAAGTTTATCTAAATTAATTTCCATAACATAAATATCATCTTTACTAATATTAGGCATTAATTTACCTAAAATACCTATATGTTCTCCTTGAACTACAATAGATGCACTTACTCCCGGATGTAACTCTTTAGGAATATTATCATCAACTACAAAACTATAACGATTCTTATAACCTAAATAATTTAATAATTCTTCAACAATACCCTTCAAAATATAAAAATCAACTTGTTTTTTATCTAACCCTAAAGTATATACTCCACTTAATAATACCGCTAACTTAAGTTCTTCTTGATAAATATTATCTTTCTTAAAGAAACCTTTACCTATTTCAAATATTGAAATATCTTTATAACCACGATTCTTATTATAATCATAAATATCTTTTAAAGAAGATATCAAACTATATCTTAATGTACTTCTATCTTCACTCATAGGATCTTGTAATTTAACTTCTATAAAATTATCAGTAGTATACTTATGAACATCACTACTCTTAATTAAAGTATAACTTAAAGTTTCATTAAGCCCTAGTGATATCATTTTATTTCTAATATCTCTTTTAACTTTATTATATTTACCAATAACTCCTGTAGTAGTAGGAAGTTTACCTATAATTCTATCAATACCATATAAACGACCAATCTCTTCAATTAAATCTTCTGGTATATTAACATCTAATCTTCTAGAAGGTACTTTAACTATTAATTTATCCCCATCAATATCCACATCAAACCCTAAAGATTTTAATATATCTATTGATTCATTTAAAGGGATCTTAATACCAAGAACTTTCTCTATCTTAATTATTGGTAACTCAATTACTTTATCAGTAACATTACTCTCATTAAATTCAACCATACCATGAGCAATACTAGCATCAGCATAACGTTCTAACAAAGCACAACTTCTTTTAATAGCCATATATGTTCTTTTAGGATCTAAACCCTTCTCAAATCTTGTTGAAGCTTCGCTTCTAACAATTTTCTTTGAAGTACGACGAACCTTTACTCCATCAAATATAGCCGATTCAATAATAATATTCTTCGTATCATTTTCTACTTCCGTAGATAAACCACCCATAACACCAGCTAACCCAATAGCGCCACTCTTATTAGCAATAACAATATCTTCTTTAGATAAAGTTCTTTCAATATTATCTAATGTCGTCAAAGTCTCATTATCTAATGCATTTCTAACTATTAAAGTATCTCCTAGTCTATCAGCATCATAAAAATGTAAAGGTTGACCAGTCTCTAACATAACATAATTAGAAATATCTACTACATTATTTATTGGTCTAATACCTGATGCTATAAGTCTATTTTTAATAAACGTAGGACTTTCTTTAATAACAACATTCATAGCTTTCTTAGCTAAGAACACACTACAATCTTTAGTCTCAACCTTAACATTAAAGCTATCATTAATATCATTATTATTTTCACTATATTCTAAATCAATATCTTTAACTTTCTTCTTATATATAGCTCCTAATTCATAAGCCATACCAAGTATACTTAATAAATCTCCTCTATTAGAAGTAAGTTCAAAATCAATTACTTCATCATCTAATTCTAAGTATTTAATAGGATCTTCCCCAACAGAAGCATCTTCTGGTAATTCATGAATACCATTAATATCTACCTCACTTAAGAATTTATGTTCTAACCCTAGTTCCTTTATTGAACATAACATTCCGTTAGAAACACACCCTCTAATTGTACTCTTCTTAATATCACCACCAGGTAACTTTGCACCAACTTTGGCAACAATTACTTTAATTCCTTCACGAACATTAGGGGCTCCACAAACAATATCTAATACTTCACTTCCAATATCCACCTTACAAACATGTAAATGATCAGAATCTGGATGCATACAACATTTAATAACTTGTCCAATAACTAAATTAGTACAATTTATTAACTTTTCCGCACTATCATATTCATTACCCACATTAGTCATATCTTCAGCAATATCTTTTATTGTCAATTTAGGATCAATATCAATATAATCACTAACAAATTTTCTACTAAGCTTCATTAATCTTCATCCCTTCTATCAAATTGTGTTAAAAATCTAATATCATTACCATATATTGTTCTAATATCTGTAATACCATACTTAAACATCGCAAATCTATCCATTCCGGTACCAAAGGCAAAGCCTTGATACTTCTTAGGATCATAGCCTGACATTTCTAAAACATGAGGATGTACCATACCAGCTCCTAATACTTCTATCCAACCAGTTTGTTTACATAAATTACATCCCTTACCTCCACACTTAAAGCATGAAACATCAACCTCAACTGAAGGCTCTGTAAAAGGAAAGAAACTTGGTCTAAATCTAACCTTAGTCTTTTCACCTAAAAATTTCTTAACAAATAATTCTAAAGTACCCTTTAAATCAGCCATCGAAATATCTTTATCAATTACTAATCCTTCAATTTGCATAAATTGATGAGAATGGGTAGCATCTTCATCACGACGATATACTTTACCAGGACATACTATCTTTAAAGGCCCTTTCTCTTGATTTTCTTCCATAGCATGAACTTGGGCGGTAGATGTTTGCGTACGAAGTAAATAATTTTCTACTTCATTTTCTAAATAGAAAGTATCTTGGGCATCTCTAGCTGGATGACCCTTTGCAATATTTAACTTTTGAAAGCAATTCTCATCACTTTCTAACTCTACACCCTCATATACTGTATAACCCATTGAAGTAAATAGATCTTCAAATTCTTCTTGAATTCTAGACATAGGATGTTTACTACCCGTCTTAATCTTAGTTGCCGGTAATGTTATATCAATCGTATCTTTCTTTAATTTTTCTTGTAATTCTTTAGTTTCTAAGTAAGAGCTTTTATCTTCTAATAAAATATTCATTTTATTTTTAAAATCATTAATAATTTTACCATATACTTTCTTATCTTCAATACTCATCGTACTTAAACTAGCCGCTAAATTACTTATTTCTCCTTTTTTAGAAAAATACTCATTCTTAACATCTTGTAACTCTTTCATACTATTAACCATACTTATCTTATCATTAATAATATTCTCTAAATTTTCTAATCTTTCTTTCATATATATCCTTTCTTTAGTATCGAAAAAAAACACATCCCCCTAAGGACGTGTTTACTGCGTGGTACCACCTTATTTACTTCTCAAATATTTTAACGCATAAACTGCGGGACAATCCAGCTCCTAAGGTGAATTCATAACCTATTCTTTATAACCTCTCAGCACTCTGGTTAACTCTCTTAAAAGAACAATTAGTTATTACTATTTCTTAATCGACACTTTTTAAATACTTACTTAGTATAGCACACTTTTTTTAAGAGAGCTATAATTTTTTAGTATTTCTTCGTTATTTCTAATTTTTTTAACATTTCTTTTTCTTTATCTTGCATCTCACTTAAGTATTTATCATACTTACCTGGGGTATAATCCATTAAACACTGTACTAATAAATTACGATAATCATTTAAAAACTCTTCTTCTTTTAAAATATCCTTAAAACTATTAACATCAAAAGTTAAAAAATCATACAACTCTTTATAATAATTTTTATCAATATCAACCATCTTTATTTTGTTAAATCTCTCAGTATTATCATAATACATATTATTAGTACTATAAGTTATATAAAAATACTTTAACATAAAAGACATTATCTCATTATAAACCTGCGGATTTTTTTCTTTTATTAAAGTTAATTTATAACCTCCAAGACTAGCCAAGATATCCTTAGAAAAAGTCCCATTAGCTATAAATCTCATATATATATAAAACTCCAGTGGACTTGTTATCTCACTTCTTACAAAAACATCACGTAATTTAACAGTTTGTTTAAACTTTTGCATATTTTCTAACTCAGCATCAATATCCGGATGTAAATATGTATAAACCCTCCTTACATTATTATTCTCTTCATATAATTTCAAAGTATCAGTATAATCATAATGATCTTGGTATTCAAATTCATGTTCATCAATAATATTCTTTATCCACGAAGTTAAATAATCTCTATCTTTATCTTTAAAAAACACAATATACAAGTAGTCATGACTATCACTATTAAAAATATCATACAGAGTATCAAACGTATCATCATTATCCGTATCATAAAGTTCCTGATGATAATTAAAGTACTCTAAAGCCATTAACTTAGCATCTTTCTTAAACTGTTCTAAATCATGTTCAAAATCTAAAATAAAAGATAACTTAACACTTCTTAATATCATCTGTCGTTCTTTCATAGTATTATCTTCACTACCATCATACAAACGATATCTTTCCCATACCTTATTAACAATATACTCTAAAGTATTTTCATAGGCCATACTACCCACCAGCCCTTCACTAGAAGTATATCATAGTTTTCTACCTTTGTTCTCTATTTTTTTAAACTTCTAGCTAAATTCCTTACTTCTTCCTTTTCTAAAAAAGTATCTTCTTCTTGATATTTTCTTATTACATCACGTAAGTTAACTTGTGGTATTTTAGATATTGAAACCCCCATATATTGATACTTCAAATAATCTAAGTAACACACTACATCTTGATTACTAGAAACCTCTAAATATTCCTTAATTAACTTTCTATTAATATCATCATCCGTACTTATCCCATATCTAAGTGGTTCCGTTAAATCTAAGTTAAATTCTTTAGCAAACTTCATTCCTCTAAGAGCACCATACTTTAAGTCCCTACTAATTATCTCACCCATAATAGTATTTAATAAACCCTTCTTAAAGTACTCTTGTTTCTCATATTCTTTAATAACTTCTAAAATATTAAAAGGTGTCTTTTCATCATATAAAACAATATTATTCTCTCTTAATATATTAACGATTTCTTTTAAATTTTTATTTAAAAACACTGTTCTATCTAAATTTGTATTATTCTCTACTACACAGACAACTTTTAAATTTTCATCTACTTTCATAGTAAGAAGGATATCTCTATCTACATCATCCATTACCAAAACCATATTTCTTTTATTTACTGGACCCTTTAAAACAAAGTCTAAATATTCATTTTGATTAGTCAAAAGTCTATCCATCTTAGTACTTGGCATATTATCACTTTCTAATACTTCACTAGGATATCTTAAAGTATACCAAGTAGCCATAACATTAATAAACTTTTGTAATTCAACAATATCCATATCCTCAAAGTAATTATTCTCTATTACCCAATTATTAAAATACTTTCTCTTTTCTTCTAAAGTTACATCTTTATTATTAATAATTCTCTCTATTCTTTCTTTTAATATTTTTAATTTGTTTTGCATATAATCCTCTTCCTTAGTAGTTATAAAAAACCTCGTTACCAAGGTTTAATCGCCCTTTAAATAGGCTATATAAGTATACCACTTATACTTTTAGAAGTAAATTAGCAATAAATCTTCTAATCATAACATTTTTTCTTAAATCATGTTATAATATAGCCCATGGCAGGTGATATTAATGTTAGAACTAATAACGGCATTACTTATTTTATTTTTACTTACAAGACCAATAATCTTAATTCCTACAATAATTGTTATAATCTTAATATATTATCTCAAAATAAGAAAATATAATAACAGTTCTTACTACAAGATTACTAAAGCAAGTTATTTTGGCATCAAATTTGACAAAGGAAAATATGGTGAATATTTAATATACAAATATCTTATGGGTCTTGAACAACAAGGCGCAAAGTTCTTATTTAATATATATGTTCCCAAAAATGATGAAGAAACCACCGAGATAGATGTCCTAATGGTTTCCCAAAAAGGCTTATTTGTATTTGAAAGTAAAAACTATAGTGGCTGGATCTTTGGCAGTGAATTTCAAAAATACTGGTATCAAACCCTTCCTACAGGAAGAAGAAACAGAAGTCATAAAGAAAAATTTTATAACCCAATATATCAAAATAATACTCATATTAAATATTTAAATTCTCTTATTGGAACAAATTATCCAACTTACTCAATCATTACTTTTTCTGAACGTTGTACTTTAAGAAATATTGAGGTTAAAACACCAAATGTCTATGTCATTAACCGTTACCATGTAAGAGATTTAATTGCTTTAATCTATAAAAATAAACCAGATATATTAACTGATCAAGAAATTATGAAAATATATAATGTTTTATATCCGCTTACTCAAGTTGATGAAAATGTCAAACAAAAACATATTGATAATATCAATAATAAATTTAAAAATAATTATGTTTTTAGTAATACTCTTGATAATAGCAATGTAAGCATATCTACCCTAATAAATAACAATGAACCAATTATTGTTGAACCAAAAATTATTGAAAAACCTCAAAGTAGTGAAAATATAAATAAGGAAGAATTAATTTGTCCCCTATGTGGCGCAAAACTAGAACTAAAAACAGCCAGATATAAAACTCATGCTGGCCAAAAATTTTACGGATGTTCTAACTATCCTAAATGTAAGTATATAGATAATAGCAACATTTCAAATACATTATAAGCATCATTTTTAATGTCTAATTTTTAGATAAATTGTCTTTGTTCGCTTGTTTTATATATTTACTTATAGTACAATTAAATACAGGAAATATTTAACTGTTGAGTACTTGCCAACTTCTACAAGGAAGGAGGCTTGATATTTATGAAGAAAAAAGATTTGCTAATTTCTTTTTTACTAATAATTATCTTTTTATTAATAATATCTTTAATGATTATTATCATAAAAAAATAGTACTCAATCTGACCGATTAAGTACTTTCACAATTAATTTTGGGTAAGTACTCAACACGCAAAAGTTAAGTACTTCCTTTTTTATTTTATGCAAGTTTTCTTGCTTACATACTAATAGTATCATATTTTCTTAATACTATCAACGTTAAAATTATAATGTAAATATTATAACATTATTATCTACATAATTTTCTAGTTAAAGCCACTTCACTACTAACTTGTCCATAAATATCTGAATAGATTAAACTATCGTTCAAATTATTTCTAATTTGTTTTATATCATTTAAAGAATAGTTATCCAAAGTATTTATATTTAATGGCATTTCTTTTGTCTTAACGCCTTTAAATAAATAAGCATCAGTTTTATCTATATCTTCTTTCATATCTAAATACATTTTGTATTTTTTTAATTCATTAAGCTCATTGGCTTTTAAATTGTAAATAAAACTACTTGTTACAATAGTAAGTGCCGTTAATCCACAAAAGACACCAGAAAGAGTTCTTACAACTTGGTAAGTATCACTATTATTAGCAGTAACATAATCTAAAAATGTAATTGGAATCATTCTTATAGCTCTTCTTAAAACATCATATTTTTCCACTTTCAAATCATGTTCCGATTTATTCATTCTCATTATTTTAGCCTGCTTAAGCATTTCATTTAATAATTCTGCTTCGTTTTGCTCAGTAAAAGGAATTTCTTTACTAGAGCCATCCAAAAATGTGATAATTATTTTATCGTTAGAAACTTTATAATTTCTAATCAATTCTCCTAAATTTGCATATGCATAACCATATTTCATTTATATTTCCCCCAAACATATCCATATAATAGCACACTTTTGCCTAAAAATCAAATTACTAATAGTGAATAGCCTTTAATATTTTACCTAATATTTCATATTAATTAAAATACTAACTATTATTTTATTAAAGTTCTCAATCTAATTAAGTAAATATATAATTACATTTAAATTTAAATAAAAGAAAAAACGAACTATAAAAGTTCGATTAAATCATAATGGTGCAGGTAAAGGGACTTGAACCCCCATGGATTTCTCCGCTAGATCCTAAGTCTAGTGCGTCTGCCAATTCCGCCATACCTGCAATTCAGTGGTGGACCTCGTAGGACTCGAACCTACAACCGCCCGGTTATGAGCCGGATGCTCTAACCGATTGAGCTAGAGGTCCATTCGCTTTCGACTAATTAAATATATCATAAAATTAAGTCTCTTGCAATATTTTTCGTGAAAAAAATAAGTATTTTCTACTTATTATTTTGCAACATGTTCAATAAATCAATTTTAAACATGTCCTTCTCTTTGTTAGCTTTAGATATCATAACTCCCTTATAAGTAGAAAGTTCTGATTGATGTCCTTCTAATAAAATATCAGAAGGAGTAATCGTATCTAGCATCACAGTTTCTTGATTCTCATATACTACATAATGTAATTTAATATCACCATGAATTTGAGCAAATATCTTATCACTAGGTAACTTTAATTCATAAGTTTTAGTACCTTCTTTTTTATTTTGCGATACTAATTTACCTACAAAATTGCCATCCCTTAATGCTGGATAATATTCAAAGTTTAATTTCTTAAACGCAAGCATATTATACTTTTTTAAAGCTCTTTCTAACTTATGATATTCATTTTCATTAATGTAATCTAATACAAATCCTTTCATAACCATTCCCCCATATTCCCTTTGTATATAAAGATTATAGCATATAATTTTCAAAATGTCAAATATGCATCTAATTCTACTTACATTGGGACTACAATATAACACTTTTTCATGGTTTTGTCAAATTTAATATAGCAATCGTTTGACCATCATTCAAACTATCTATATAGTACTTACTAACATTATGGTTATGTTTTAATATCTCATGAGTCTTATTTTTTAAAGCTCCACTACCCTTACCATGGATAATTACCACCTTAGCATTTTCTAACTTTATATTATCTCTTATAAAAGAATCTATTAAATATTCAATTGTCATCGTAGTCTCACCATGTAAATCAATATGTGGTAACATCACCGTAAATGGATCAATTAATTTTCTCATATATTTTTACAACATCATCAAGTTTTGGAACCGAAAGACGTGCCCCCATAGTTTGACAAGATAACCCAGCTGCAATATTGCCATACTTAATAGCTTTCTCTAAGGGATATCCATTAGCAATTCCATAGCAAAACGCCCCATGAAATATATCCCCTGCTCCTGTAGTGTCAACAGCATCTACCTTTAAAGCCGGTGAAATCTTAATTTGATTATCTACCATATACATAGCGCCATGTTCTTCTAGCGTTACCACAATATTTTGATGATCGTACTTATTTCTTAACTCATCATAAACATTAACTAAAGTCGAAGTATTATTATAATCAATACTCATCTTCGTAGCAGCTTCAGCAAATGCCTTAGAACATACAATATAATTTACTTTCATACAAATATCTTCAATATCTTTTGTATATCTATCCGCATCAACAACACTAATAGCTTTAGGAAATCTTTCTATCGTTGATTTTGAAGCATAAGGGTCATGTCCATCTACTAAGATTAAATCTGGCTGAAAATCAAAATCAAATTTCTTTAACTTAACATATTCATCTGCAACATTTATTACTGTACGTGAAGCATTCTTCGAATTAACAATAACTAACGAAATAGTTGTATCCTTTTCAAAAGAAGTCTCCATATATCTAGTATCAACGCCAACTGATTCTAACTCTTTCTTAATTCTATTACCAAAAACATCATTACCTACAACTCCTGCAAAAGTACTACTAGCGCCCCACTTGCCTAGTAAATATGCCGCATTAGAAGCAGGACCACCACCACAAGCAATTTTATTAACAAATCTTAATTTATCATTTTCTTTAGGAAATTCATCTACTTTTACATACATATCATAAGAAGCATGTCCAATACATATAACTTTTATCATTTTATCAATCCTTTACTATAATAAGTATACCTTATTTTGGATTAGAAAAAAAGACTAATTTTTTTCTTAATATATTAGCTGACTTTTGTTAAATTTTTTCAGTTAAATGAAAAATTTCCTATTTTCAAAATTTTTTTCAGTTGAGTGAAAAAACTTTTATTTTTCAAGACTTTTTTCAGTGGAACTTCAAAGCATTAAAAAACTAAGACACTACTTGCATCCTAGTTTTATATAACATGTTAATTACCCATTTTTTCTTTAATCGCTGCTTGAGCTGCGGCAAGACGAGCAATTGGTACCCTAAATGGTGAACAAGATACATAATCAAGTCCTACATTATGGCAAAACTCTACACTAGCCGGATCGCCACCATGTTCTCCACAAATACCTAAAGAAATATCTGGTCTTGTCTTTCTACCTAATCTAGCACCCATTTCTACTAGTTTACCTACACCATGTTGATCAAGCTTAGCAAATGGATCAGACTCAAAGATATTCTTCGCATAATAATCGCCTAAGAACTTCGAAGCATCATCTCTTGAGAACCCAAAAGTAAGTTGTGATAAATCATTCGTTCCAAAGGAGAAGAACTCAGCTTCACTAGCAATTTCATCGGCAAGCAACGCCGCTCTTGGTATTTCAATCATTGTCCCAACTTGATACTTCATCGAAACATTAGCATTCTTAATTATCTCATCAGCCGTATCAGTAACTATTTTTTTAACATAATTAAATTCTTTAATATCACAAGTTAAAGGTATCATTATCTCCGGAACAACACTATAGCCTTCCTTCCCAACATTAATAGCAGCCTCAATAACCGCTCTTGTTTGCATTCTAGCAATCTCTGGATAAGTTACCGCCAAACGACATCCTCTATGTCCCATCATTGGGTTAAATTCTTTCAAAGACTCGACCTTATTTTTCAATTGTTCAAAACTAATATTTAAGTCTTTAGCTAACTCTTCAATCTCTTCATCGGTATGAGGTAAAAATTCATGTAAAGGAGGATCTAAATATCTAATAACCACTGGGTTTGGTGCCATAGCTTTATATAACTCTTCAAAATCAGCCCTTTGATAAGGTAAAATTCCTTCTAACGCTTTTTCACGATCTTCTAAAGTCTCAGCAACAATCATTTTACGGAAATTGAATATTCTTGTTTTTTCAAAAAACATATGCTCAGTACGACAAAGTCCAATACCTTCAGCACCAAATTTCTTAGCTTGAATAGCGTCTCTTGGTGTATCGGCATTAGTTCTAACCTTTAATCTTCTTGCTTCATCAGCCCACTTCATAAATACTTCAAAGTCTCCTGATATTTCTGGTTCCTTAGTTTTAACTAATCCATCATATACAATACCCGTTGATCCATCTAGTGAGATTTCATCACCTTCATGATAAACATGATTATCCATAGTAGTTAAAGTCTTATTATCTTCATCAATTTTTAACTGTCCACATCCCGATACGCAACATCTTCCCATACCACGAGCCACAACTGCCGCATGTGAAGTCATTCCCCCACGAATCGTAAGAATTCCTCTAGCATGTTGCATTCCTTCAATATCCTCAGGACTAGTTTCTAATCTAACTAAAATCGTATCTTCCCCACGTTTAGCTGCCTTTGTTACATCACTCGCATCAAAATAAATCTTACCAGCTCCTGCACCAGGTGATGCCGCAAGACCACTAGCAACCTTCTTAGCATGACTTAAAGCTTCCATATCAAAAGTTGGATGTAATAATTGATCTAATTGTTTAGGTTCAACTTTAAGCAAAGCTTCTTCCTTCGTAATCATACCTTCTCTAACTAAATCAACGGCAATCTTAATAGCAGCACTACCGGTTCTCTTACCATTTCTCGTTTGCAACATAAATAACTTACCCTTTTCAATAGTAAACTCCATATCTTGCATATCTTTATAATGGTTTTCTAAAGTATTAGCTACTCTAACAAATTCTTCATATACTTCTGGCATAGTAGTTGCTAAAGTATCAATTGGTTGAGGTGTACGAATACCCGCTACTACATCTTCACCTTGAGCATTCATTAAATATTCACCAAACAACTTTTTCTCACCCGTTGCTGGATTTCTTGTAAACGCAACTCCTGTACCACTAGTCTCACCAGAGTTACCATAAACCATTTCTTGAACATTAACAGCGGTTCCCCAAGAACTAGGAATATCATTCATATGACGATAGTATATTGCACGATCATTATTCCAAGACCTAAACACTGCTTTAACTGCCTCAATTAATTGTTCATGAGGATCTTGAGGAAAACTTACCCCTGCAATATTTTTATAAATATCTTTAAAAGTATCAGTTACATAAACCATATCATCAGCTGTTAGATCACTATCATATTTAACATGTTTAGCATCTTTTATTTCATCTAATTTACGTTCAAACTCTCTTTTAGGATATCCTTTAACTACATCAGCAAACATTTGAATAAATCTTCGATAAGAATCATACACAAATCTCTTATTATTAGTTATCTTCGTAAACTCTAATGCAACAGTATCATTCATTCCTAAGTTCAATACTGTATCCATCATCCCTGGCATTGATGCCCTAGCGCCACTTCTTACTGACACTAATAAAGGATTTTTAGGATCACCCAAAGTTTTTCCTGTAACTTTTTCTAGATTCTTTAAATGTTCATCTATCTCTTTAATAATATCATTAGATATTACTTTATTATCTTCATAATACTTATTACAAGCCTCTGTTGTAACAGTAAACCCTCTAGGTACAGGTAAACCAATATTAGTCATTTCAGCTAAGTTAGCACCCTTACCACCCAAGATATTTCTCATATCTTTATTTCCTTCATTAAAGTCATAAACATACTTCTTATTAGGCATATTATCTCCTCCTTTATTATACCTAACTTAATTGTAACAAAAACTCTTAAGATAAGCTACTAAAAGGCAATAACTTGACAAAAAAAGAAACACAATTAATGTTTCTTACTTACAACTAAAGCCTTCTTTAACAAGTTCAGCTTTATAATCTTCATACTTCAATTCTAAATCATCACCATTAGAAGTCTTAGTCATATCCTTAGTTTGAATATCTATATTAATTATCATCTTACTATCATCATAATTATATTGAGAAGCATAATTAACATTTTTTAAAGAATCATATGCATTTTTATCACTAAACTTTAATTCTGTATAACTTTTTTCTATCATTACCCTACCATTAACAGTTTCAATATTTAAAACTGTACTAGCTACATTATACTCCGTAGTATTTTGTTCCTTAGTACAAGTATAATAAACACTATTATTACTATCTTGTTTTTTCTTAAGATTTAATACTATAACTAACCCAATTCCTAAAGCCAAAATTATTAAACAAATACCACCAATTATATATTTTAAATATTTCTTCATTCTACGCCTATCTTATTTAAGAACTCTTTAAAGTACAAGTAAACCCTACTTTACTAAGTTGCTCCCTATATTCTTCATAATTTAATTCTAAATCCTTACCATCAGTAGTCTTAGTCATATCTTTGGAAGACTTACTAATTTTTACAGATTTATCACTATCATTAAAGTTAGCATCTTTGTAATCATCACTATTCTTCATTTCTTGATAAATTGAGTCATCTTTAACCTCGATATAATCATAAGACTCTTCACTTATAACTCTATTATTACTTACAGATACTTCTAAAAAAGATTTTTCTACTAGATTTTCATCATTTGTTAAAGTAGATACACATTCATATTGCTCTTTTTTAGAATCTAAAGACTCATTATCTAGTGAATGTTTTGGCTTTAAAACTAGTGCTATTACAATTCCACATCCAATAACAATAAGACAAATAATAGCAATTAAAATATATTTAAAGTATTTCTTCATTTTTTATCCTTTCTTAATTAAATGTACAAGTTGATCCATTTAAATCTCCCTTACCACCAGTATTGCCTGTTCGATGACAATAATAATAGTGATATTGTTGTTCAGTTAAAGTACAATCATTTCCTCGTTCACAACCACACGCTGAGGTTCTACAAGAATTTGGTGTTCTGCCACACCCTTCGGTTTGACAATTTCTATATGCTCCTACACCACAGCCAGGTGTTGCACAAGAATTATATGCTCCAACACCACATGCTGGTATCGCACAAGATTTAATTGAGCCTTGGACATAAACTCTATTGTAAGATACGCAGCCACCATTACTACAATGACCAGGATAAGGATTAGTAGCGCCATAAGTAACATAAGAACCACTCATACCAGCTCTAACACAATTCCATCTATAGCTTTTACAAGAACCATTTACATAATGACCTGGATTACGTCCGCAAGAAGCATGTTGACAAGTATTATAATAAGCAATTCCACAATCGCTATGCGAGCAAGTATTATACCATTCTACTCCACAGGCTGAATTACGACAAGTATTTACTGTCGAACCACAATCCCATGACTGACAATATCTCCAAGTATTGCAACCACAGTGACCTTCATCATTATAATAATTCATCTTACAAACACCATTTTGTAAATATCTTCCACCACTACAAGCTTCCGCGGCAGTATATTGATGATGAAATACCGTACTAGAAGATGCCGCTAATCCAGAACCTCCCCTTATCGTACAACTTACTCCATTCTTACCAAAAGGTAAACTCTTAGTATTATTATAATTACAACTAATAGATACTCCACTTATACTTTGGCTATAATCATAATAATCACTGATATTCTTATTAGTAGATTCCCAAATATATTCATTAGAATTCTTAAATTTAATAGTTGGTGCAACCTTATCAATAAACACATTAATTCTTTGACTACACTCTGTTTTATTACCAATATTATCTTCGATAGTCCATTTTCTATCAACATACTTAGTTGTATCTTTTATCGTTTCAACAGTATCCGAAGTAACCTTACAACCAGTTCCACTATCTTGATCACAACCATATCTAATTACTTGATCCTGTGTAGTCCATGTTGTATTTTCATTTGAATACTTACATACTGGTCCCTTCTTATCAACACCACTCACTTCAAAACCATAAGCATCAGATATATTGCCTGCTTTATCTAAAGTATATAAATAATACTTTCCAGCATCTAAATTAGCAGTTAAATAATCATCATCATCTTTATTTTCATAATCCCTATTAAACATATCAATAGTTGGAGTAGTATTATTAAATTCTAAATAAAATCCCTTAATACCCGATCCACTGCCATCAGATCCACTTAAAGTTACCTTCTTATTACCGTTAGTCCAATTTGATTCCACTGCCGCATTAGCAATAGGTTTTTCTCTATCTATTTTTACATCAACCTTCTGAGTAGCAACTCCATTATTAGTATTAATACTAAAAGTATATTCACTATTTAAGAATACTAATGCCTCAGCAACATATATATTAGCATAAGCCTCATCTGCAGTAAGCGAAGTAGCAATATTACCACTCTTCTTCTTACTTAATGTTCCATAATTCCAAGTAGTATCACTACCTATACCTTCTAACTTTGAAACATCAGCATACAATAATACTTTATCACTATTAGTCCAACTAACATCACTATTACTACCTAACTTTTTACCTAAAGTATTATTACGATATTCATATACTTCAATATTTATTTTATCATTATTAACAATATTCTCTGTACTGCAATTAGATGTATCACTAATACTAATCTCATAAGAATCATCTACTCTTACAATATCGATATTAGTACAATCTAGATATCCTCCCAAAGGATTAGTAATCTTTTCATTATCATTACCATCCGGATTTTCCTCTGCTAAATATCCTTCCTCAATTAAAACCTTAACCGGTATCGTAATTGATTCAACATTATTATCCATAGCATACTCCAAGGCTTTAGCTTTAATATTATCCATCTTTTGGTCATAATTTTTACTTCTTATATTATTAGATACCGCAATATAAGAAGGTACTGCAATACCTATAATTATCCCCAGAATAACCACTACCATTATTACTTCTACCAACGTAAACCCCTTATTTTTATTTACCACCATACAAAACACCTCACTAGTATATAACTTAATTTTACCATAGCTTTAGAAAAAAAGAAGCATTTTTTACTTCTTTAATTTAATTTTTTTCATTACTTCTTCTATTCCATAAGCACTAAGTATAAAAATACTTGGATGAATTAAATATAAATACCTTGGTTGAATCTCTATAAGTAAGAACACAAAATACGCTACAACCACCATTATTAGAAAGAATAAACTTTCATTATTAATAATATCTTTTCTATTTCTAAACACTCCTAGTATCATCATCGCTATAACAAATAAGAATATATAATGATTAGTTAATGATACTACATTTGCTAAATCATTAAACTTTATTTTGATATTTCCTATATAATATACCTTATCATAAGATGCATCTTTAACATCTATTTTATTAGATAACCACATTCTATCTGTCTTACATAACACCAACCTACCAACATTACTAGGATTTAATCTTTCTTTAATTACTTCTAACTCTTTTTCTCTATCATTTATATATACTTCATCATTAGAATCATAATACCCACAACTATCCCCATTAAAACCTAAAACAAACTTCCATAAAGGATTAGTATTTTTTAAACCATCTTTATTTACCCCACTTAAAATAATCAAATTCGAACAAATTAAATTTATTCCCCCATAACTTACTACCAAAATTAGAAAACCCAATACCTCTTTCTTAAAATTATCCTTCTTTAAATTAAATATCATAAATAAAAGATAACTAAATATTACGATTATTCCCTCAGGTCTTAAAACATTACTAAGTCCAATTAAAATACCTGCAACAATAAAATAATAAGGCTTCTTCTTCCTGCTAAGTAAGAACACTATTCCTAAATAAGAAAGTATAGTTGCAATATGATGATTAGCAAGAGTAGTACCAAGATATATATTATAAGGATATACCATAAATAAAATAGCAGCTACTCTAGCACTTTCATCTTTAACAAATCTTCTACTAAAATAATAAATTAAAACTACCAACAACGATTCATAAATAATATTAAGTACTTTCAAAAAGTAAATATTATTAATTAGCTTTAACAATAATCCCTCATAAACCACAAAACCACTTTGATAAGGCCACATCATAAAATATGGTGTACTATTCCAAGAAAAATCATGGTTAACAAATTTTAATGCACATTCATACATTAACTTAAAATCTGTTGTTTGGGGAAAATTAAAAACTACTATCGCAGCCAATCTAATTAAGAAACTCACCACTAATAATAAAATCCAAAATCTTTTTACTTTAATTTTTCTCGAAACTAGGAATGCCAATACAATAACCACAATAGCGGGTAAATACATCTTATAAAGTAAGAACACCATTCCTAAAAAACTAAAAACTCCTAAACTAAAACCCATAAATAACTTTTTTAAATCTATTTTCATCTTAACCTACTTTCTTGGAAACGCCTTCAAGTACTCTGATTTTAAAGCATCCGTTGTTACATGCGTATAAATTCCCGTTGTTGATAAAGAAGCATGCCCAAGTAACTCCTGAACACTTCTAATATCAGCACCCTCATTTAACATAACTGTAGCAAAAGTATGCCTTAAAACATGAGGCGATATCTTATTTTTCAAAGAGGCTTTAAAAGCAATTTCATCAATTATCATTTCCACACCCCCTCTAAGTAGTGGCGTACTCTTATTATTAATTAACAAATAATCACTCTTCTTACCCTTCAAAAGAATATTTCTTTCATATCCAATATACTCTTCCAACAAGTCTTTAGCGTAAGCACCATAATAAACAATTCGTTCCTTAGACCCCTTACCCATTATTCTAATGCTTTGATTACGATAATCAATATCATCTAACTTAATATTACAAAGTTCACTAACGCGCACTCCCGTTGCAAAAAGCATCTCCACAATTAATTTGTTTCTCACACTTAAAGCATCATCACTTTTAATTGCCTCTAATAATTTCAAAAACTCTTCATAACTTAAAAAGTTCGGTAACTTCTTCTCTTTCTTAGGATTTTTCATTCCCCTTATCGGATTAGTATCAACATATCCATGAGTAACTAAATAATCAAAATAAGTTCTTAAACTACTCATATTTCTAGAAATACTACTATTCTTTAACTTCAAACTATCTAAGTACTTTAAATAATCTCTCACTACTTCTTTATTGCATTTTCTTACATCAATATTTTGACTATCTAAGTAATCACCAAATCTTTCAATATCTTCATTATAACTATTAATTGTATTCTCCGAGTACTTCTTCTCTAACTTTAAATACATTATAAATTTATCTTTCATTAAACCAGCTACTCTCTACCAAAATTATAAAAGAAAAGAATGTCTTTGACAAGACATTACACATTATATACCAAAGTATAAGTAATATTTATTTTCTTATTATCATTAACTAATATAGATAATTTTATCTTATTTAAAAGCTTACATTCACTATCATATTCATAAGTTGCCGTAACATCCTCTAAAGCATTTATCCCTTCACTACTAGAAATATCCGCTAAGTATCTTAAATTAGTATTTTTTAAAGCCTTCGTCATATCGTCTTTCGAAATTATGGCCGTAGTCTCAGTAACATCATTCGCATTACCAAGTAATGTATAAATATATTCGGGGTTAGCTTCTTCCTGCATTTGCAAACTTTGTGTTTGAATTTGATAAATATTATTTCTTAAATCGTACTGAGAAACCCAATCAATATCTTCATTTTTATATATTTTAGCGTCTATATTAGCAATATATGATTCATGGTCAATCGTCATTTCATAAGTACCATATGCTAACTTTTCATTGTTACCTTCAATATCAAATTCAATATTTAACTTATAGTTACCTTGATTAGCACTTTTTTCTAACATTTCTTTTAGTTGCTCTTGATAGTTTATTGAATCTTTTGTATCTTCCGTAGGTTTCTTATTTATTATTTTATAGCTAACTAGAGCTGCTATTATTATTAAAACAACAATAGCAAACCCTATTAACCACCATTTTTTATTATTTTTCTTATCGACAATTATAGTAGACACAAAATTCATCTCCCCATCCTGAATGCTGTCCAGAACATCCTGGAGCACACGTACTAGTTACACCATTAGCTCTTGTCTTACATATTCCATATACGGCACTACCATGACTCCCTTCTGGATTATTCCAATCTACCCAGCAGTTATTACCGCCGCCTGAACTGCCACCGCCAGAGTTCCCACTTGAAGGTGGAGGACATCCATAAGACTCACTACAGCTTGTTGAATCAGAAACGCCACCACAGCTACCACCTAAATAGCTATCAATTCTAGTACCACCACGCGACTTAGTACCAGACCCACAGCTACTACTGCAGCCACCCCAGTCGCCCCAGCTAGTCCAAGTTACAGAACAATTTCGATAAACGGTATATGAGCTAGAAGCAGCACTGCTGATATTACCTGCATTATCTTTTGACCAAGCATAGAATGTGGTACTACCACCATCATACGATCTTCCCGTTCCCATATTTTGAGATACCGAAGAACCACTTTGCCAAGAACACTTATTTACATCCGAACTTGTTTGAACACATATTGAAGCAACCCCCGAATTAGCAATACTAGATGACGAATCTGCTGAACTAACACTAACTTTAGCCGTGGTATTATTATATCCCGAACTTGTACTAGATACTGATATACTAACTGTTGGACTTGTTTTATCAATTTTAACCGTTTGATCTGACGGACAACTTGTATAATTTCCTACTTTATCATAAACAATGCCAGGACTTTCTTTGGATGAATTTATTTCAGTAGTATAATTTTTTGATATATTAGATACACATCCAGAATCAGAATCACTACAAGTACCAGTTATAGTACGAGAAGCATTGGTCCAATTACCACTACCACCACTAGATACACAAGTAGGAGGAGTTTTATCAACATAAGTATTAACAATTTGCGAGCAATTAGTTTTATTCCCAATATTATCTTCAATAGTCCAATTAATAGTCTTAGTTTTAGCGGTATAATTAATAGTCTCCGTTTTATCTAATGTCTTACATCCTGTTCCAGTATCATTTTGACAACCATATGTTATCGTAAAATCTGTCTGTGTCCAGTTAGTCTTACCAACAGCATACTTACAAACTGGCCCTGTTTTATCAATACCACTTACTTCAATTTTATAACTATTTGATATATTACCAGCCTTATCAATAGCATAAACATAATAAGTTCCAACATCTAACTCAGCCTTCGTATAATCTTGATTATCATCATTTATATACCCTCTATTAAAGGCGTTCTTATCTGGTTTTGTTGTATCAGTTGTGACATAAAACTTATCAATTCCAGAACCACTTCCATCCGAACCACTTAATTGAACATCTTTCGTATTATTTTTTGTCCATACACTAGACACACTAGCACTTGCTGTAGGAATTTCTCTATCTATTTTTACGCTAACCTTTTGACTAACATACCCATTATTCGTATTAATACTAAAAGTATATTCCGTATCTAAAAATACTAAAGCATCAACCACAATAACATTAGCGTACTCCGCTGGATCATTAATCTCATTAACACTATAAGCAATCTTCCCACTCTTATTAGTAGTCGAAGTTCCATGAACCCAGATAGAATCATTTAATACTCCCGACACATTACTAACATTCGCCATAAGGATTACTTTATCACTATTAGTCCAATTAACATTACCATTCGTTCCTAGTTTATTTCCAACTTGATTATCATGATACTCATAAACATCAACTAAAATCTTACTCGTATTAACCAACCCGGAAGTACTACAAGAAATACTATCAATAACCTCTATTTTATAAGTATCATCTTCTCTAGTAATATTAATATTTTGACAATCTAAATATCCTCCCAAAGGATTCATAATCTTTTCATTATCATTACCATCCGGATTTTCCTCAGCTAAATATCCTTCTTCAATCAAAACTTTAACCGGTATCGTAATATTTTCGACATTATAATCACTAGCATACTCTAATGCCTTAGCCTTTATATTATCAATCTTTTGTTCATAATTTTTAGTCTTTATATTATTAGATATAGCTATATAAGAAGGTACTGCAATACCAATAATTATACCTAGTATCACGACAACCATAATAACTTCAACTAATGTAAAGCCTTTATTTTTCATCATAAAATTCCTACTCTCATACTTTAATTCTATCATTTATTAAACCAAAATAAAAGAGCATTTTTTCTAAAACACTCTTATCTTCTACCCTTACCATTATCTGGTTTTGTTGGGCCTAAAAAATCATCAATAATAATACTTTCCGGAACCCCATCTGGATACATAGCTTCTAAATCTCTACGATTTACTATTTCGGGTTCTCTATAAAACTCATCCTCAGAATCTTTTCTTTTTTCTAAAGCTCTCATTTCCTGCAACTGATTCAATCTAAGATCATATTTTGCCTTAGCATATTCATTTTCAATCACGTTTGGCGGCAATTTACTAACTTTAGCAACATTCCAATGACGATATTGGCAAATAAAATGCACCATTTGTTCTAATATTTCTTCCACAAAAACCACCTCATGCCCTAATTATCGCATATATTTTTTAATTTTTAAAGTCCTATTTAAACAAATTACCAATCACCTTAAAAAAATCACTCACGCCACCATCCATAAATTTATCTAACCCAGTAGAAATCTTATTGCCCATTCTCGATACCGGCGACGAATAATCCACATACTCCTTAGTAATATAATCCTTAATGTTTATCTCCTTACCCAAAGCCACATCCTCTTCAAACTCCTCTAGTTTCTCTTGCGTAATCACACTTTTCTTCGTTACCTGAGACTCATAATACCCACTAAGTTCGGCAATATAAAGTGCCAAAAAGATAAGAAAAGATACTCCTAGTAGCTGAAAAAACAAATTATTATTTTTCTTTTTATTCATTCTAACTCCCCTAAGTAATCTTTAAGTACCCTTGCTATTACCTCAATCGTATTAGCAACTTCCTCTATAGTATTATATTGACCACCTACCTCAATTAGAATTGCCTTACTACTAAAATCTTGATTATATATGCCATTAACTCCCGGACCCTCTTTTTGATATATCCCTCTACTTAAAGTACTATCAAACTGGCTTATTAACTCATTTAACCTTGTTGCTAAATCTAAATTTTTTTGATAATTTTCATGTTCTAACCCCACTAAAAACATTACCCTAGCATAGCTTTTACCATTAATAGTAGTTGTCGTCTTATCCTTACCTACCGAATCTCTATGTAAATCAATAAAATACTTAATACTAGGATTATTTTTAGATACCTCCTCTAAGTACACCCTACTAGCGTTATACGAATACCTATAATTCCACCCATTTTTATCTAAAACATCCTTTATTTTTCTTTTCTCAACTACCGACTCAATCCCTAAATCTTTCAACCTCTCCTGAAAATAATAACTAGCTAACTTAACATCCGGCACTATATTATAAGGATTTAAATAAGAATTATAATAAGCTTCCTCATCATGGGTATTATATATATAGATTAAAGGTTCATTACTCTTTACTTCTTCCTCATTATTTACTAAAGAAATATTCTCAATATCTAAAGGACTTTTCAAAATACTTTTACTGACTTGATTATTAAACCCAGCCTTTAACAAGTAGTCGATGTAATTACTAGGGTCCAATTCTTGTGTAACTTTTTTCCTTAAAACATTTATCGTTACCGAAAAAGAAGCCAGTCCCACTAAAATAAAACTTAAAACCTTTAACTTTCTAAACCTATGTTTACCCTTAAATCTCTTTTTCATAATATCACATTCTAAGTAATATCATTTTTTTCCTAAAAATATTGTCACATTATAGCCTTCATTAAACTTTTAGCTAATATCTCACTTGTAGTCTCTAGTACCTCCAAAATATTGTAATCGGTATAATAATTTTTCTTCACTTTCCATAACAATGGTACCCCAATAAATATCAAAGGTATCTTAAACGTTTCATAACTTATATTTTTATTAATACTTAAATTAGCCGATGGTATTATCCCACAATCATTTATCTCAATTGCCTGATTTAACGCCTTAGCATTCTTACTACATAAAGAATCAATAATAATTATCATACTAGGTTTCTCCTTATTAACTAATGCTTTAATTAACTCAAAAGAATTTATCCCCGTATTATTAACCACATTAGGATTAAATAAAATAACTTTAGGTATTGTTAAGAAATTATATTGATTAGTAGCAATCATTTTATTAGTTACTTTAATCCCTAAAGTATCCCCTAGCACATTGGGATTTCCTAACCCTATAACTAATATCTTTCTTAAATCTTTATCTTTAAAAAACTTTTTCAAAGTTTTATTTAAAACACCCTCTAAAACCAAAGCCTTCTTCTGCAAATACTCCAAAGTATAATTTATCACTAAGTAATGTCCCTTAGAATACTGTTTAATTTTCTTATCTAAGTTTATTTCATCAACCCTTATTCCTTTCGTATTAGTACTAATTACATTCATACTTTTTTGTGCATCAATAATACATTTTTGCATATTCTTCACCCTTAGTATTATGTAAAACATCTAAAAAATAATTCTAATATTTTAACAAAGTACCAAAAACTAATAGGAATATTTGCAATAACCCTTGAAAAAAGCCAATAAATTTGATAAAATCATAGACGTATCTAAAGGAAGGAGTAAGTATTAATGGCTAATATTAAAAGTTCTAAAAAAGCAATTAAACAAATAGCTAAGACAACTCAAAATAATCATGAATTAAAAGCAAGAGTTAAAAATTCTATTAGAAATGCTGAAAAAGCAATTGCTGCTAAAAATAAAGAAGAAGCAATTTCTTTAGTTAAAGAAGTACAAGTAAATATTGATAAAGCCCAAGCAAAAGGTTTAGTTAAAAAGAACACTGCTGCTAGACAAAAATCAAGATTAAATAAAAAAGTAAAAGAATTGAACTAAGACTTGGTTCGGTTCTTTTTTTATGATAAAATTGTTATGGTGAATCATATGAAATTAAAAAAATTAATCTTTCCCATAATTCTTGTGGGGTTAATAATCTTAGAAGTTTATTACTTAGACAAAATAACATCCTGGGCTTCCAAAATAATAAATAATCATCATGATATCGTAATAGCACCCTCTAATGAATATTACAAAGACTATGATTTTATGTTTGTAAAAAGAAGTACTGATTATACTCCCTATAGTTATAATGATTTATTAAATATTTTTTATAGTATTATCAATAATGGTTGGGACGAATTTACTTTCTATTGTCCTGAAGAATATGAAAATTGTATTAACGATGTTAAAAATATTTCTAGTCAAGAGGTTTTACTAACAGAAATAAATAATTATGCTAACCCCTTTAACTCCTTCGCGACCGTTCATACAACATACGACGAAACCGGAGAAATAAACGTTAATCTAACTAAGGTTTATTCTAAAGACCAAATCAAAGAAATCAATGCTTTATTAGATAAAATTATGGAACAAAATGTTAATGATAGTATGACTTTAGAAGAAAAAATCACAGCCTTACATGATTATATAATTGATAATACTCAGTACGATATCGAAAAAAATAATACCGGCATTAGTAATTATGAATCAAATACTGCTTATGGTGCTCTAACTAGTCATTACGCAACTTGTAATGGTTATGCCGATACTATGGCTCTTCTATTAGACCGATTAGGAGTCAAAAACTATCGTATTGCTTCCGATAATCACATTTGGAATGCCGTATATATCAATGATACTTGGTTACATCTTGACCTTACCTGGGATGACCCTGTTAGTGAAGATGGTGTAAATTACTTATATCATAAATATTTTCTTATTAATAATGAACAATTAAGAGGCGAAGATAAAGATTTAACTGACCATATCTTTGATTCCAGTGTTTATTTAGAGTTTAAAGACTAGTCTTAGTCTTTTTTGTTTACATATATTTTGTAAAGTTGAAAATTTTTTAATTTGTGAGTTTTTGAATTTTTGCAAAAAAAACTATGCAGTTTTTAAATTGTAGAGCGTTTTTTGCGTTTGAAACACGTTTTTGCTGCAGAATTTCGTATTTTCGTGTTTTTGACTTTTATTTTTTTTCCTGTAAGATACATGAGCGAAGGAGGAAGTAAAATGCAAAATATCACGTCACTAACTCATGATAAAGCTTTTAAAGCTATTGCTAAGGAATGTCCAGAATTCT
>OGPL01000151.1_pt1 | contig 72141 bp, 83 predicted proteins | sample 1552901 | NCBI WGS metagenome assembly OGPL01 (sample SAMEA2580244, study PRJEB22360) | human gut metagenome | biome: human gut; feature: human-associated habitat; material: faeces | place: Denmark | collected 2008/2010 | reverse complement strand
GGCAGACCTTGATGCATTCAAGAAAATGTATGGAATAGATGGAGAGATAGAGAAGAAATATTGATATGAGCATATTAGGAAATATACTTTGGTTTATATGTGGTGGATTGTTGAGTGGACTGTCGTGGGTTTTGGCAGGTCTGATATGTTGTATAACAATTATTGGAATTCCTTTCGGAAAGCAGTTTTTCAAAATTGCTAAATTGTCTCTGATGCCATTTGGGGCAGAGGTAATATAATAAACAGGCAGGTAAGAAAGATGTATTTGATTAAGACAGTAAAAGGAGATATAACAAAAGTAACAGATGTGCAGGCAATTGTTAATGCAGCAAATAACTCTCTTCTTGGCGGAGGCGGTGTAGATGGTGCGATTCATAGAGCCGCAGGACCGGAACTTCTGGCTGAGTGTAGGACACTTCACGGATGCGTGACTGGAGAAGCAAAGATAACAAAAGCCTATAATTTACCATGCGATTATGTTATTCATACTGTAGGACCGATATGGAATGGAGGCAGAGATAGAGAAGAGGAGCTTCTTGCTAACTGCTATTTTAATTCTATGAAGCTGGCAATGGATAATGGAATCAGGTCTATTGCATTTCCTTCCATATCAACGGGAGTATATAGTTTTCCTGTTGAGTTGGCGGCAAAGATTGCGGTACATACAGTAAACCGGTTCTTGCAGGATAATCCAGATTGTTTTGATCTGGTGGAATGGGTGCTATTTGATACTCATACTGAATCAGTGTATGAAGATGAGGTTGATAAGATATATTAAAAGATTAATCGGTTTAGGATTGGTTTAATAGGGTCAAATATAAAACTTCATGGACGAAGGAGGAAACAGAGATTGCGCTGTCTGACCTGGTAGTAAATGATATGGTTTCAATAACATTTGCAGGAGAAATTCAGGAAACATACTCGGCACGCATAATGAACGTGATAAAGGTGCAGCTGCTGGGGGAAAATTTACATTGACATATCCAGAAAAATATTTATAATAGACATATCGCATAAAAATGCGCGACAGTTCGTTTGTACCATCCTGTCGTTAAATAAAACCAGGGCTGCTAAGAAGACTTTTTATGTAATTTAGCCCTGTAGGTGTGTATACATTTACAGGGCTTTCTATATGTGCTCACAGTGGGGCACGTTCTTTTCTAAGCAATTCTGTTTTTATTCCACAATAAATTAGAGGAGAAACTAAAATGTATTATTTAAAAACCGAGAGTAGCTTTGATTCTGCACATTTTCTGAAGGGGTATGACGGAAAATGCAGGAATCTTCATGGTCACCGCTGGAGAGTTGTTGTTGAAATAGCAGCAGACCAGTTAAAGGATGAGGGTCAGACAAGAGGAATGCTTGTGGATTTTTCTGATTTAAAAAATGCTTTGAAGGATATCTGTGATGATTTTGACCACAGCTTGATTTATGAAAAAGGTTCTCTAAAAGGTGCGACAATTGCTGCATTACAGGCGGAGGAGTTTCGTATGATTGAAGTTGGCTTCAGACCTACTGCGGAGCATTTTTCAAAATATTTCTATGAGCTGATGAGTGCAAAAGGCTTTCCAATCCACAGAGTGGAAGTATACGAGACACCTAATAATGTAGCAGCATACGAAGAATAAAGGAAAGAAACTAATATGAAAGTTGTTGAGAAATTTATAAGTATCAATGGAGAAGGAAGAAGAGCCGGAGAATTGGCGGTGTTTATCAGATTCAAGGGTTGTAACCTAAATTGCTCCTACTGTGATACAAAGTGGGCCAATGAGCCAGCTTGTGATTACGAGGAGCTGTCACCAGATAAGATTTGTGAATATGTCAGTGAGACAGGCATTAAAAATGTGACGCTGACAGGGGGAGAGCCTTTATTACAGAAGGATATCAGGAGTCTGGTAGAAAAATTATTGAACAAATCGGACATTCGAGTAGAGATTGAAACTAATGGAGCGGTTGATATTGCTCCCCTTGCCAATGCATTTTCAAAAGAAAAACTTAGCCTTACTATGGATTACAAGCTGCCATCCAGCGGCTGTGAGGAGAAAATGCTTCTCTCCAATATGGAGGCTTTAAGAAAGCAGGACACAGTCAAGTTCGTTTCGGGCAGCATTAATGATTTGGAATGTGCAGAGAAAATAATTGAAAAATTTCATCTGACAGAAAGATGCCAGGTATTCATAAGCTCAGTGTTTGGTTCAATTGAGCCAGTGGAAATCGTGAATTTTATGACCAGTAAAAGGATGAATGATGTGCGTCTTCAGATTCAGATGCACAAGGTAATCTGGAACCCAGAGGAAAGGGGCGTATAATGTGAAAAATCCTAATATCAAAGATTTTTTACGTGCAAATTTGTGCTTTCAGCCCAAAGTTTGCGGGGTGAAGCAAGAATGGAGATTATGATGATAGATACGAAAGCAATTGAGGAGCATATTAGAGGGATTCTTGTTGCATTGGGCGACGACCCGGAGAGGGAGGGCTTAAAGGATACACCAAAGCGAGTTGCGAAGATGTACGAGGAGGTCTTTCTTGGGATGAATTACTCCAATCACGAAATTGCGCAGATGTTTGATAAGACATTTGAGGATGGAATTGAGGAGTTTGATACTTCTAAGGTTGTAGTTATGAAGGACATCGACCTGTTTTCTTACTGCGAGCACCATATGGCGCTTATGTATGATATGAAGGCGACAGTTGCGTACATTCCTAATGGGAAGGTTATAGGCTTATCAAAGATTGCAAGAATATGCGATATGGTTGGAAGAAGACTGCAGTTACAGGAAAGAATCGGTCAGGATATTGCGGACATTATGACAGAGATAACAGGAAGCGAGGATGTTGCGGTGGTGCTTGAAGGATATCACAGCTGTGTGTCGGCAAGAGGAATTAAGAAAAACAACACGAGAACAATGACTGTAGAGTTAAGAGGAAGCTTTAAGGACGATGCAGCATTACAAATGTATCTAAGATAGGAGAGATGAGTTATGAAAGCATTAGTATTATCAAGCGGTGGCGTGGATTCCACTACGGCACTGGCATTGGCAGTGAGCCGATATGGAAAGGACAATGTAATTGCTCTGTCAGTTTCTTATGGACAGAAGCACGATAAAGAAATTCAGGCGGCAAAGGCTGTTTCTGCATTTTACGGAGTGGAGCAGTTATTCCTGGATCTGAGTAAGATTTTTCAATATAGCAACTGCTCTTTATTGCAGCAGTCTACAGAGGAAATTCCAGAGGAGAGCTATGCCATGCAGATTGAAAAGACGGAGGGCGAAAAGCCTGTAAGCACCTATGTGCCATTTCGAAATGGACTGTTTCTTTCATCGGCGGCAAGCATTGCACTAAGCAAGGACTGCAGCGTGATTCTTTATGGCGCACATGCAGATGATTCAGCTGGTTTTGCTTATCCAGACTGTTCACCGATGTTTAATGATGCTATGAATCAGGCGATTTTTGAGGGCTCAGGACATCAGTTAAAGGTGGAGGCGCCATTTGTGAATATGACTAAGGCGGAGGTGGTGAAGATGGGCTTAGAGCTTAACGCACCATACGAGCTTACATGGTCCTGCTATGAAGGAAAGGATGTGCCTTGCGGCAAATGTGGAACCTGTATCGACAGAGCGGCTGCATTTGCAGCAAATGGGGTAAGTGACCCTGCAATAAAATAAAAATTGGAGAAAGCTATGAGAGAAAAAGAGAATTTAACATTATTAGGCAACCAGCAGAACAATTACGAGACAGATTACAACCCTGGCCTGCTTGAAACATTTGTAAACAAACATCCGGAAAATGATTATTTCGTGAAGTTTAACTGCCCGGAATTCACAAGTCTCTGTCCAATTACAGGGCAGCCTGATTTCGCAAACATTATTATTTCGTATGTCCCAGGCGAGAGAATGGTGGAAAGCAAGAGCTTAAAGCTGTACCTGTTTTCATTCCGTAATCATGGGGATTTTCACGAGGACTGCGTGAACGTGATTATGAAGGATTTGATTAAGCTGATGGAGCCAAAGTATATTGAAGTGTGGGGCAAATTCACACCACGTGGTGGAATTTCCATTGATCCATACTGCAATTATGGAAAGCCAGGAACTAAGTGGGAAGATGTGGCATTCAACCGTATGGCAAATCATGATATGTATCCGGAGAAGGTGGATAATAGGTAAAATAACATTACTAAATTTCGTGCAATGCACAAAAACCAGAAGAGTGTTGTAAGGTAATAAAAGATTAAGCGATATTGTATGAATTTACTTTTATACAATATCGCTTTTATATGTTAGAAGAATCATCCGACGGAATTATTTATCCCAGTTAAATGAATAAGAAACAGCTTTTTTCCACATTCTGACTTTGGAATCACGCTCATTCTGGGTGATTTCAGGGTCAAATGTTCTGTCTACAGACCAGTTCTTTCTTATGTCATCGGTACTTTTCCAGTAACCAACTGAAAGTCCAGCAAGGTAAGCCGCACCCATGGCAGTTGTTTCAACACATACAGGTCTGTTTACAGGAGCACCGGATATATCCGCCTGCATCTGCATAAGAAGATTGTTAGCACTTGCACCACCATCGACCTTAAGAGAAGAAAGTTCTATGCCTGAATCTGCCTTCATTGCAGCAAGAACATCGTTTACCTGATAAGCGATTGATTCAAGTGTAGCACGTATAATGTGGTATTTGTTGACACCACGGGTTATTCCTAAGATAGTACCTCTTGCGTACTGGTCCCAGTATGGCGCACCAAGTCCTGTAAATGCGGGAACAACGTAGCATCCGTTGGTATCAGGAACTTTTCTTGCCATATATTCCGAATCCTGTGAAGAATCAATAAAATGCATTTCGTCACGAAGCCACTGTATGGCAGCTCCGGCTACATATATCGAGCCTTCAAGGGCATATGTGACTTTACCGTCAAGTCCCCATGCAATAGTAGTAACAAGACCGTTCTTTGAGAAAATAGGATTTTCTCCAGTATTCATAAGAAGGAAGCAGCCTGTTCCATATGTATTCTTGGCTTCTCCTGCATCAAAACAGGTCTGTCCGAAAAGCGCAGCCTGCTGGTCGCCGGCAGCTCCGCCAATTGGGATAGGACAGCCGAAGAATTCAGCGGAGGTCTCACCAAATATGCTGCTTGAAGGAACTGGCTTAGGAAGCATGCATTTTGGAATATCAAGCTGGGCTAATATATCGTCATCCCATTCAAGAGTGTTAATATTAAAAAGCATTGTTCTTGATGCATTGGAATAATCTGTGGCATGAACCTGACCTTTAGTAAGTTTCCAGATTAACCATGTTTCAATTGTTCCAAAAAGAAGATCACCTTTTTCGGCACGCTCACGGACACCTTTAACATTATCAAGAATCCATTTTAACTTGGTTCCAGAGAAATATGCATCAATAACAAGACCGGTTTTATTACGGATTGTTTCGGTAAGCCCTTTCTCTTTAAGAGAATCTGCGTATTCTGAAGTTCTTCTGCACTGCCACACAATAGCATTGTATACGGGCTCACCGGAATGTCTGTCCCATACAACTGTTGTTTCACGCTGGTTGGTTATTCCTATTGAGGCAATATCTGACGCATTAGCACCTACATTTGCAAGAGCCTGCCTGGCAACTTCCAGAATTGTTGACCAGATTTCATCTGCATCATGTTCAACCCAGCCGGGTTTTGGAAAATATTGTGTAAATTCTTTCTGTGCAATACTGCACATCTCACCACTTCTGTTGAAAAGAATACAGCGGTTGCTTGTTGTTCCGGCATCAAGAGCCATTATGTATTTTGCCATGTTAAAGTCTCCTTTATATAATTTTTTAAACATATCCAGTTGATAGTTATTTTATATTTAAATTATTGTTTTATCAATGTAATAATGATAAAATGAAGATGGTATTTTGAGCAACGTGGGCTTATAAGATATTGAGGGTACAAAGGAGGCAGCTATGGTAGACATGAGCAGGTACAATAAGTTAAGGATTAACCCTGATAGATATAATTATGATCTGGCTACGAATCTTCCATTAAGAAGAACTTTCTGGAGAATAGCTGATAAAACAGTACTTTTTGATAACAAAACATATTGCATACTGGCGATAGATATAGAGAATTTTCACCTTATTAATAAGTGGTATGGTCGTGAAACTGGTGATGAGCTTCTTATAGAGATTGGAGAAGCTCTTAAGAGTATAGATGCCGGGTATGGAACAATTTCCGGATATATGGGTGGAGATAATTTCTGTGTTATATTTGAAGAGAACGATGATGTGATTAATCTAATCAGAAAAAGAATATCAGGTATTGTTAACGGATACAGGGGGCATGATATTACAAGGGCATATTATGGTGCATATAAGACTGCAGATAAGGATATAACTACAGGTGAGATGTGTGACTATGCGTATGGTGCGCTAGAGATAGCAAAACAGCGCCCTGATAAGGATATCTTCTGGTATGATGATAGTATGGCAAGGGAACAGGAAGCAGAAGCAAAGCTTATGCCAGAGATATGCAGTGCAATGGATAATGGAGAATTTACATTTTATCTTCAACCCAAATGTATATTACAGACAGGTAAGATTATTGGTTCTGAGGCACTTGTGAGATGGATAAGTCCTGAGAAAGGATTTATTTCACCAGGACAGTTTATACCGCTGCTTGAAAAGAATGGATTCATAAATAAACTTGATGTGTATATATGGGATAAAGTATGTCAGACTATAAGAAGATGGCTTGATGAGGGAAGAACAGTACTGCCAATATCAATAAATGTTTCGAGAGCAGATATATACTCTATGGATGTTGTAAGAATACTTAAAGGCATGATTGAAAAATATAATATTTCAACAGAGTATATTGAAATAGAGATTACAGAGAGTGCATATGTGGAGAATGGCTCGGTAATTAAGGATACGGAGAAGGCATTTAAGAATGCGGGCTTTAAGATTCTTATTGATGATTTTGGAAGCGGATATTCATCACTTAACATGCTTAAGGATATTGATGCAGATGTTCTGAAACTGGATATGAAATTTCTAGACCTTAATCCGGAAAATAATGATAAAGGTGTAAGCATTATAACTGCAGTTCTTGATATGGCAAGACAGCTCGATATTCCGGCTATTGCTGAGGGTATTGAGACTGATGAACAGCTTAAGCTGCTTGAAATCCTGGGCTGTGAATATGCACAGGGATACTATTATTACAAACCTATGCCTATAAGTGATTATGAGAAGCTTGTTGATGATAAGGACAACGTAGCTGATAAGCTTATTATTTTAAAAACAAGAAAGAATGATAAGTCTTATCTTAAGGAGATAACTGATTACTTCTGGAAGATTGCAGATGTTGATCTTGATACGGGAGCATATCACTTTATAAGAAGGACAGATGAGCCTGATTATGTTATGACACCAAGACCTAAGACTATTGCAGAATATGCAGACAGATATATTAAGTATGGTGTTATCCACCCGGATGATGTTTCACTTTACAAGGAAGCTATTAATCTTGGCAGAATTAAGAAACAGCTTGATGAGGGGAAAGAAAGAGGAACATACCAGATAAGATATAATATGGATGGAACATATAAATGGTATGTATTTGAGGTTACTAAGCCAACAAATTATTCTGAGGATAACAGGAGAGTGCTTTTCACATGGAAAGAAGCTGATTATCAGGCAGGTGCAAGAGAAGATGCAATGGATATTATATATAATACATTTATTAAGATATTCAGGGCTGATTTTCTGCATGACAGATATGAACCTATAAAGTCAACCCAGGAGGACATAATAAGAGATGCCGGATTATCAGGCAGTATTAAGGAATATATTGACAAATATATTGATATGGGAGTAGTTCACCCTGAAGATGCCGGGACATATAGAGATTTTGCCAATCCAGACAGGGTGCTTGAGCATTTCAGAAACAATAAAAAATCATTGAGATTGATATTCAGACGGCTTCTTGATGGTGAGTATAAGTGGATGGAGTTGGTTGTGTCAAAGAGCAAGGATTACAGTGATGAGATACCTGTATTTATATATTATCTCAGGGAGGTAAGATATATATATGAAGATACGATGGTTTCCGAAATAGAGAAAAAGAAACAGACGATATATTCGCAAGGGAAATAGTAAGCAATATTAATGATGCAAAGAAACGGGAGATGGAATTGTGGGTTCAAGCCGCAAAAGAGAAGTAACTATGTTAAACAATAGTAACAATTGTTATTATGAATAACTTTACAACCTTTTCTTTCAATGATATTATGTGTGTTGCTAAAAGAATGTACAGCTAAGGAGGCATTATGGCACAGGAAATATTAAATGTGAGCCAGCTTAAGGTTGGTGTTGAAGATAAAGAAATACTTCATGGGGTTGATCTTTCTCTTAATAAGGGAGAGACTCATGTACTTATGGGACCTAACGGAGCAGGTAAGTCTACTCTTGGTTATGCTCTCATGGGTAACCCAAGATATGAGATATTAGGTGGTAAGGTTACATTTAACGGAGAAGATTTACTTTCTAAGAATGTTGCTGAGAGATCACAGGCAGGTCTTTTTCTGTCTTTCCAGAATCCTATTGAGGTTCCTGGTATCACACTTGGTAATTTTATAAGAAGTTCTATGGAGCAGCGTGGAAAGAAGATGACATACTTCAAGTTCAAGAAGCTCCTTCAGGAGAAGATGGAATTCCTTCAGATGGATCCATCATATATGGACAGAGACCTTAATGTTGGTTTCTCAGGTGGTGAGAAGAAGAAAGCTGAGATATTACAGCTTCTTATGCTTGAGCCTTCTCTTGCTATTCTTGATGAGACTGACTCAGGACTTGATGTAGATGCTGTTAAGACAGTATCGCTAGGTGTTGAAGAATATCAGAAGACTCAGAACGGAGCACTTCTTATTATCACTCACAGCACACGTATCTTAGAGGCACTTAAGGTGGATTATACTCATGTTCTTGTCAATGGTAATGTTGTTGCAACAGGCGACAGTGCTATGATTGATGATATCAATGAGAATGGTTTCGAAAGATTCATCAGGTAATTAAGGCTCGGAGGCTTGTAATGGAAGAAAAGACATTTGTAGATGACATAAACAGAAGTGTTTATGATATTAAGAACGAAGAGAAGGACGCTTACAGAATAAAGCAGGGTCTTACTCCTGAAATCGTTGAGAAGATATCAGAAGAGAAGCATGATCCTGCTTGGATGAGAGAGTTCAGACTTAAGTCATTAGAGATATATAATAATATGCAGGTGCCTGACTGGGGTCCGTCTATTGATGGACTCAATATGGATAATATTGCTACTTATGTTCGTGCCAATACGAATATGAAGGGCGACTGGAAGGATGTACCAGAAGAGATTAAGGATACATTTGACAGATTAGGTATTCCTAAGGCGGAGAGAGAGTCGTTAGCCGGAGTTGGAGCACAGTATGACTCAGAGCTTGTATACCATAATGTCCGTAAGGAGGTTGCTGATCAGGGTGTTGTATACACTGATATGGAAAGTGCACTTACAGGTGAATATGCAGATATGGTACACGAGCATTTTATGAAGCTTATTACACCACAGGATCATAAGTTCGCAGCACTTCACGGAGCTGTATGGTCTGGTGGTTCATTTGTGTATGTACCAAAGGGAGTTAATCTTGAGATTCCTCTGCAGTCATATTTCAGACTTAATGCTGCAGGAGCAGGTCAGTTTGAGCATACACTTATTATTGTTGATGAGGGTGCAAGTCTTCACTTTATTGAAGGATGTTCAGCACCTAAATATAATGTTGCCAATCTTCATGCAGGTGCGGTTGAGCTTTTTGTGGCTAAGAATGCAAAGCTTCGTTACTCAACAATTGAGAACTGGAGCAAGAATATGTATAATCTTAACACTAAGAGAGCAACTGTTGCTGAAGGTGGTAAGATTGAATGGGTTTCAGGCTCATTTGGTTCGCATGTATCATATCTGTATCCTATGAGTATCCTTAATGGAGAACGCTCAAGCTGTGAATTCACAGGAATTACATTTGCAGGAGCAGGACAGAACCTTGATACAGGTATGAAGGTAGTTCATAATGCACCAGGTACAACATCAGTTGTAAGTACTAAGTCAATATCTAAGGGTGGCGGAATCAGTACTTTCAGAAGTGCGGTAACAATGACTACCAAGGCTAAGAAGAGTAAATCATCAGTTTCATGTCAGTCACTTATGATAGATGATATTTCAAGATCTGATACAATTCCGGCTATGGATATCCGTGTTAATGATGCGGATGTAGGACATGAGGCAACAATTGGACGAATCAGTGATGATGCTGTATTTTATCTTATGTCAAGAGGAATTCCGGAAGATGATGCGAGAGCAATGATTGTTTCAGGATTTGCTGATAATGTATCTAAGGAGCTTCCACTTGAGTATGCAATGGAGATGAATAATCTTATCCGTCTTGAGATGAAGGGCAGCATTGGTTAAGTTAATCAGAGTGAGGAATATGATATGATAGGTATCGAAGAAAAGGACATGATAATAAACCGTATTCCAGCCAAGACATGGAATCATCTTCATATGAACCAGAGCAGGGTTGGAGAGGTTGTGATTAATCGTACAGGTGAGTTAAATGCTTCTGTTAATGATGTAAGTCTCATTGATGATGGAAAGCTTAATAATGGTGAGCTTGACAATATCATTGGTGGATGTGGTCAGGAGATTACAGAGGCAGCTAGGAAATCACAGACTGAACCTGTATATTATATAACAGATAAGAAGAATGCAGGCTTCGTAAGACTTGATTTCAATTATGGCAGGAACAATGCAGACATTAATGTTGTTGGTATTGAGACTAAAGAGAATGCCAGCATTGATGTTTACATGGATTTTAATGGAGATAAAGATGGAGAAGGCTTTGCAGCAGTACAGACAAGATTATATGCTGCCAAGGATTCAGTTATCCGTCTTATCCAGATTCAGAGGGTAGGCAGTGAGACAACATTTATTAATGATATCGGTGGTTACTGTGAAGATGGTGCAAGAATTGAACTTGTGCAGCTTTATTTAAGCGGAAAGAACAGATACGAAGGCTGTGAGATTAAGCTTGCAGGTGATGGAAGTTCTATGTCTGCAGAGATTGGATATGTTGCAGCAGGTAAAGAAAGACTTGATATGAACTACTGCGTAAGACATATCGGCAAGAAGACAGAATGTGCAATCAATGCGGCAGGTGCATTGAGAGATACAGCATTTAAGCTGTTCAGAGGAACTATTGATTTCGTTAAGGGTTCAGCAGGTTCTGTAGGTAATGAGAAGGAAGAAGTTCTTCTTATTGATGAAAAATGTGTCAACCAGACTATTCCTATTATTCTATGTGCAGAAGAAGATGTTGTCGGTAATCACGGTGCAACTATAGGAAAGCCTGATGAGGAACTATTATTCTATCTTGAATCAAGAGGAATACCAGCACAAGAATGTTATAATATGCTGGCAGCAGCTAAGCTTTTAGCCGTATGCGGCAAAATCCCTGATGATGGTATCAGGAACGAGATACATGACTACATTAAAGAGGTTTATTAATGAGTGAGTTAAGTAAGACGATTGAGTCTATAAGAAAAGATTTCCCACTTATTTCGGGAAGCAATATTGCATATCTTGATAATGCAGCGACTACACAGAAGCCACAGGCTGTTCTTGATGCAGTTAATAAGTATTATCAGGAGATGAATGCCAATCCGTTCAGAGGTGTATACGAATTAAGTGAGATTGCTACAGAAAGTTATGAGAATGCAAGAAAGGCAGTAGCTCAGTTTATTGGTGCTAAAGATGCAAGCCAGATAGTATTTACAAGAAATGCTACAGAGAGTCTTAACTTAATTGCATACAGTTATGGAATGAATTTCATTAAAGAGGGTGATGAGATTGTTGTTAGTGTTATGGAACACCACAGCAATTTCCTTCCATGGAAGCAGGTTGCAGAAAAATGTGGAGCGGTATTAAAGCAGCTTACACCTGATGAGAATGGAGAGATTACAGACAAGTCTTTAGAGGTTATCACAGATAAGACTAGGCTTGTAGCAGTTACCCAGGTTTCTAATGTATTAGGAAGAGTTAATGATATAAAGCATATTGCAGAGGTTGCACATGCACATGGTGCGGTTATTGTGGCTGACGGAGCGCAGAGTGTTCCTCATATGCCGGTTAATGTAACAGACCTTGATGTTGACTTCCTTGTATTTTCTGGACATAAGATGTTAGCACCTATGGGAATCGGAGCATTATATGGCAAGAAAGAGCTTCTTGACAAGATGCCACCATTCTTAAGCGGTGGTGAGATGATTGAGATTGTTCACTGGGACAGAGTTAAATATGCAGAGGTTCCACATAAGTTTGAGGCAGGAACTGTTAATACTGGCGGTGCAGTCGGACTTCATGCGGCAATTGATTATATTAACAATGTTGGATTTGACACAATTATGGCACAGGAGCGAAAGCTTACTAAGATTGCTGTTGATGCCATTAATGACATGAAGGGAGTCAACTTAATAGGTTCTTCGAAGGCAGAAGACCATGAGGGTATAGTCACATTTACAATTGACGGAGTACACCCACATGATGTTGCTTCTATACTTGATTCACAGCATATTGCAGTAAGAGCAGGACATCACTGTGCACAGCCATTAATGGATTTCCTTAAGGTTAATTCAACAACGAGAGCAAGCTTTGCTTTCTATAACACAGAAGAAGAAGTACAGCATTTTATAGAAGAACTATCTAAGATCAGGGGGCTTATGGGATATGGAGACTAAAACTTTTTATAATGAGGTTCTTACGGACCATAACATGCATCCATATCATAAGCATGATATAGACAATGCAGACTTAGAGCTTGAGGGTGTTAATCCAAGCTGTGGAGACGACATTATCTTAAAGCTTAAGTTTGATGATGCTAAGAAAACTATTGTTGATGGGGCATTTACAGGAGATGGTTGCGCAATATCGCAGGCATCAGCAGATATAATGCTTGAGCTTATCATTGGAAAGCCTATTGATGAGGCTGTACATCTTTCAGAACTTTTCCTTAAGATGATTAAGGATGAGGCAACTGAGGAAGAGATTGATGAGCTTGATGAAGCCGGAGCATTAAGAGATATCTCTCATATGCCAGCAAGAGTTAAATGTGCAGTACTTGGCTGGCACACAATGGAAGAGATGGTAGAGAACCTTAAGAATGTTTAGAATGTAACCCAATCACTTATAATATGGTGATTGGGTTTTAATGTTTGTAGATAAGAATGGAGTAAATATGGAAAAGAAATTAGTTAAGCAGCAGCTTCTTACAGGAGAACGTGCTCTTTTTGCAAGCAAAGACCTTCGCATAGAAGATTCTATATTTGATGATGGTGAGTCTCCATTAAAGGAGAGCAGTAATATAGAGCTTGTAAACAGCAGCTTTAAGTGGAAATATCCACTCTGGTACTGCAACAATGTCAATGTAAAGGACTGTTATTTCTTTGAGATGGGAAGAGCAGGAGTATGGTACACTAACGATATTAATGTTGAGGATACAATTATTGAAGCACCTAAGAATTTCAGAAGATGCAACAGATTAGGACTTAAGAATGTAGAGTTCGTCAATGCCGAGGAAACTCTCTGGAGCTGTGATAATGTTACTATGACAAATGTAGTGGCAAAGGGCAATTATTTTGCAATGAACAGCAACAATATGAAGATTGACGGTCTTAAGCTTGTCGGCAATTATCCATTTGATGGAAGTAAGAATCTTGAGATAAGAAATTCAAGACTTATGAGCAAGGATGCTTTCTGGAATGCTGAAAATATAACAGTGTATGATTCATACATTTCAGGTGAGTACCTTGGCTGGAATTCAAAGAATCTTACGTTTATTAACTGTACAATAGAGAGCCTTCAGGGATTGTGCTACATTGATAATCTTGTTATGAAGAACTGCAAGCTTATTAATACTACACTTGCTTTCGAGTATTCAACAGTAGATGCTGATATCACAAGCAGGGTTGACAGCGTGTTAAATCCAACTTCCGGAACTATAACAGCAGACAGTATAGATAAGCTTATAATTGAGAAGGATAGGGTTAATCCTTCGCTTACTAAGATAGTATGCAGGAATTAATAAGTAGAATTAAGAAGGGAAATCCGAGAATGAAATATGATTTTGATACAGTAGTGAACCGCCGTAATACGGATTCTTTAAAATGGAATGTGGCAGAGAATGAACTTCCTATGTGGGTTGCTGACATGGATTTTAAGACAGCACCTGAGATAACGGAGGCTATTAAGGCAAAGGCAGACCTAGGTGTGTACGGTTATACTGAGATATCAAAGGACTGGTATGACGCATACACAGGCTGGTGGGAAAGACGCCATAATTTCAGGATGGAAGACGACTGGCTTATGTTCGTAACAGGCGTTATACCTGCAATATCAAGCTCTGTAAGAAAGCTTACAACACCAGCTGAGAATGTTGTTATCATGACACCTGTATACAACATTTTCTTTAACAGTATTCTTAATAATGGCAGAAATGTGTTACAGAGCCAGCTTGCATATGAGAATGGCAGGTATGTAATAGATTTTGAAGACCTTGAAGTTAAGCTCAAGAACCCACAGACAACACTTCTTATTCTGTGCAACCCACAGAATCCGGGTGGAAATGTATGGAGTAAGGAAGAACTTGCACGTATCGGAGAGCTTGCTTACAAGTATGGAGTCGTTGTTATATCTGATGAGATTCACTGCGAGCTTACAGACCCGGGCATTGATTATGTGCCATTTGCAAGTGTTTCGGAGGTGTGTAAGAAGATATCTGTAACATGCATAGCACCTACTAAAGCATTTAACATGGCAGGTTTACAGACTGCAGCAATATGTGTGCCGGATGAGCGACTCCGTCACAAGGTATGGCGCGCAATCAATACCGATGAGGTAGCTGAGCCAAATGTATTCGCAGTGGATGTGGCTATAGCAGCATTTACAAAGGGCGAGGAATGGCTTGAGCAGTTAAGAGAATATATCTACGAGAATAAACAGATTACCGAAAAGTTCATAAAAGACAATATTCCGGGAGTGTCAATGGTGGAATCACATTCAACTTATCTTTGCTGGCTTGATGTGTCTGATATCACAGACAATTCAACAAGGCTTGCGGCATATATAAGAAAGAATACTGGACTTTACTTATCAGCGGGAGAAGGCTTTGGTGGAGATGGAAAGCACTTCTTAAGACTGAATGTTGCATGTCCTAAGACAACTTTAATGGATGGGCTTGAAAGACTTAGAAATGGCATATTGAGTTTTGACAGGTAGTGGGTTACAATAATATAAGTGAAATAACACATGAGATACGAGTGTATCTAAGAATAATAAGCGAGGAGATAATGATATGAATATTGTATGTTTAGACCTTGAGGGCGTTCTTGTACCAGAGATATGGATTGCATTTGCAGAGGCAAGCGGAATCCCAGAGCTTAAGAGAACAACAAGAGACGAACCAGATTATGATAAGCTTATGAACTGGAGATTAGGCATTCTTAAGGAGCATGGTCTTGGACTTAAGGAGATTCAGGATACTATTGCTAAGATAGACCCAATTCCGGGAGCAAAGGAATTCCTTGATGAATTAAGAAGCATAACACAGGTTATCATTATTTCAGATACATTTACACAGTTTGCTACTCCGCTTATGAAGAAGCTGGGCTGGCCAACTATTTTCTGTAATTCACTTGAGGTCGCTGACAATGGTGAGATTACAGGTTTCAAGATGCGTTGTGAGCAGTCAAAGCTTACAACAGTTAAGGCTTTACAGTCTATTGGTTATGATACTATTGCATCAGGAGACAGCCACAATGACTTAGGAATGATTAAGGCAAGCAAGGCAGGCTTCCTCTTTAAGAGTACAGAGCAGATTAAGGCTGATAATCCTGAATTAGAGGCATTTGATACATATGATGAGCTTTTAGCTGCTATTAAGAAGGCACTTTAAGATGCATCAAAGGTAAAAGGGGTTACTATGTTATTAGAAGAGATACTCAAGCAGGAGCAGGAAAGATTCATTAAAGAGAATCTTCTTTCTGATGAAATGCTTGAGTTATTAAAAGAAAATATTATGCCGTTTAACACACTGATGGCTTATTACAGATGCGCCATTATGGAGGTTGAGACTAAGTTCAAGGTGCTTAATGAGGAGTTCTCATTACAGTATGACAGAAATCCTATTGAGAGTATCAAGAGCAGAATTAAGTCTATGGATGGCATATTTAAGAAGGCGAAGAAGAAAAATATTCCTATAACAATGGAAGGCATTGAGGAAGGTATAAGAGATATTGCGGGGGTAAGAGTAATATGCTCTTTCCCGGAAGATATCTATATGCTTGCCGACTGCCTGTTAAAGCAGGACGATGTAGTGCTTGTCGAGAGAAAGGATTATATCAAGAATCCTAAGCCAAGCGGTTACAGAAGTCTTCACCTTATAATTGAGATACCGATATTCCTTCAGAATGAAAAGAAGATGATGAAGGTTGAGGTTCAGTTCCGTACAATTGCCATGGATTTCTGGGCGAGCGTGGAGCATAAGGTTCGTTATAAGAAGAATATTCCAGATTCTGAAGCAGAACAGCTGGCTGCAGAATTGTCTTCATGTGCAGATCAGATTGCTGCAATGGATAACAAGATGGAAGAGATTCGCCGCAGAATTGCAGAAGCGGAGGAAAGAGAAGCTGAAAATAGTCCGGCTAAGCAGCCTCAGACGATAGGTGGGGTGATGCTTAAGAAGAGGCTGGAATCGGGGAGGTTTCCCTTTAAGAAGTAGGTAAGAAATGGCTCCCCGGAGAGGGGGCTGGGGATGGCTGTATGGTTTAATTGAAAACGCGCTCCCGCTCGGGCGAAGACGCAGCGGGTACTAAGTTTGTGGGGATTTGCCGCCTTGCGGCGGCTCTCCCCACGCACTAAGTACCGGCGTCTTCACACGGTTTCCAATTAAACCACACAACCACACCCAGCCCACCACCCCGGGGAGTTTTTACCTGTCAGCGTTGGTCGCTTTGGCTCCCTCGCTTTTGTGGTGGGGGGGGGTGAGATGCGTGGTTCAGCGTTGGTCGCATTGCTCCCTTGCTGGTGTGGTGGCGGGATTGAGCTATGGTCGTGTAGAGCAACTGTGTTTGTGATGGGGAGGATGTGACTGGGTTGGATAAAGGACTTTCTTGAAGGTTCAAGTGGAGTTTAGAGGCTGTAGGATTTTATAAAATGTGTAGCAATTTTAGCACACGATGTGAGAAAAAGGCGCATTCGAGCCATGGATGGCGAGTATGCGCCGGTTGCGGACGGTGACTGTAACGCGGATAAAATCCGTACAGCGTCTTAATGACACGTTCCACCTTTAAGAAAGTCCTTTATCCAACCCAGTCACACCTTGCTGGACATAAAAGAAGGAGGACATTATGAAGGTTATATCTATTGTTGATGATGATTATGGAATTATGTTTAATAACAGACGAGTTTCTAAGGACAGTGTTCTTAATGAGCATATTATTAAGATGCTTGATGGCGGGAAGTTATGGCTTTCTTTATATAGCAAGCAGCTTTTTTGTGATTATGAGAATCTTGAGGTTAATCAGGAGTTTGGTTTTGCCGGAAGGGATGATTTCTGTTTTGTTGAGGACTCTGAGATTGTTTCTTATGAGGATATGGTGGATGAGGTTTATCTGTATAAGTGGAACAGGAAGTATCCTTCTGATGTGAAGTTTCCTAAGGACATGCTTAATGATTTTAAGCTGGAGGGTTCTACTGATTTTGAGGGTAATTCTCATGAGAAAATTACTGAAGAAAGATATGTAAGAAAGAAATAAGGAAAAATACATGCGTAATATAAGGTTAGAAGTGATAAGGAGAGTAACCGCATTTTTACTGGTGTTCTTTATTGTAGGAAGCGGATTTGGGTTAAGCGGATGCTCTTCTAAGAAGGATAATCAGGCTGGTACTGTGGGGAGTGCTGAGGTTCAGAGTACGGCTGTTGCAGATGATATGGCATCTTTAGTATATCAGGGTGAACCGTATGTTGTAATTAATGATAATAACCCAGCATTTAATGATGCTGACTTCACGACTATATCATTTGAGAGTTACGGAGAACTGGATGAACTTGGAAGATGTACTACTGCATTTGCTAATATAGGTAAAGACATTATGCCTACTGAGAAACGTGGTGCAATTGGTGAAGTAAAACCTACGGGATGGCAGACAGCAAAATACGATAGTGTTGATGGTAAATATCTGTATAACAGGTGCCATCTTATAGGTTATCAGCTTACTGGTGAGAATGCCAATGAAAAGAATCTGATTACAGGAACAAGATATCTTAATGTTGATGGTATGCTGCCTTTTGAAAATATGGTGGCGGATTACATAAAGGAAACTAATAATCATGTTCTGTACCGCGTAACACCTGTATTTTCTGGCGATAATCTTGTTGCCAGCGGTGTGCAGATGGAGGCTAAGTCAGTTGAGGATAATGGTGATGGAATTCTTTTCAATGTGTATTGTTTTAATGCACAGCCGGGAATTGCTATTGATTATGCAACAGGTGACAGCCATCAGGACGATTCAATAGTTGCAGATGCTTCAAAGTCAACAACTGCAGCAGAAGCAAATGTGCAGACATATGTACTTAATACGAATACTAAGAAGTTCCATAAGGAATCCTGCAACAGTGCAAAGAGCATGGATGCTTCCAATAAAAAGATTTATACAGGAAGCAGGCAGGAGATTATTGATATGGGATATGAAGCTTGTGGAGTTTGCAAGCCGTAAAATAGTTATTTGAATTAAATTTAATAATATGGTAAGATTCTGACAGAGAAACCGGACAATATAATAGTTAGCTTGTTTATACATGGAAAGGAATTTTTATGAGAAAAATCAAACTAATACTGTTATTTTGCACTGTTTTTCTGTCAATTTTGTTATTAACAGGTGATAAAGACAGGATACAGGCAGATGATGACGACAGTAATTTTACTAATTTAGTGGTATTTGCCAGATTTGCAGGTGAAACTGAATTTATAAATGATGTATATGAAGGCAGTTCTGTTAGAAAAATAACAGATAATTCATATAATGCAGGTTCATATAGTGTAGGCGATTATTACAGATGTGTATCAGATAACAAATTAAGAATGAGAAGTGTATATCTATATGATAATGGCGGCTCAATTGTACTTTCACATCCTCGTGGGTATTATGCAGAGTACAGCGATATTAATACTATTGGTTATAAAGATGCTTCGGAGCGTGCAAGCAGAATGTATGAGCTTAGGCAGGAGTGGTCAGAAGCTGTTAATAATGCCATATCATCTGGTAATAAAATATCTGATTATAATGATACTGTATACTATGACTATGGTGTGCTTGATAAAGATAACAATGGTGCAATTGATTCAATTACAATTATTTATAAGAATAATGAGTCAGGTAATATATCAGTAAGCTGGTCATCACCATTGTGGAATTATACAGATTATGTTAATAATATTTCTGTTAATACCGGCAAAAAAACTATTAATAGTTACAAATATGTCCAGATAACCAATTCGTATTGTAAGCCTGATGGTGATACTAACGGATATTTATTTAAGGATGAGGATGACCGGGTATTTGTATCAATTGCAACAGCAGTACATGAAATGGGACATATTATGGGGCTGAAGGATTTATATAACTCAAAGAATGCGTCACCAGTGTATTTCATGTCAGTTATGGCAAAGCATATATCTCCAGTTCCACAGTTTATGTCTCTTAAGGAGAAAGAAGTATTAGGCTGGGCTGATGAGAATGATATTAAGACGATTTTGTCCGAAGGAGAATATAGTCTAAAAGCATTAGGAACTTCAGGTACGGATAATATTACAGGATATAAGATGGATATTCCGGAAAAGGGTAAGACATTGTATCTTGAGTACAGAAATTTTGAGGATAATGGTAACAAATATGATTCTCAATATAAGCATATGTTCAAGATTAATGGAAACAGAGTGGATAAAATTCCATTAAAATCAGGGCTGGTATGTTATCTTATAGACAGTGACACTAAGTTTCAAAGTAATATGTATTTTTCATCACCTAAATGGAATTATGAAGTTCTTGGTGGACAGTATAACACAAAGGCAGATGCAGCATTAGGAATAGGTGAAGATATATGGATTTACGGAGATATTTATATCAGTGTCAATTCAATCGAGAATAATATACTCACATTTGAAATAAAGGGTGGCATTCCAGAGCATATTCATAGTGGTGGAGTGGCAACATGCATCAGCCGTGCAGTGTGTGAAGTATGTCATGAGGAATATGGTGAATTAAATAAGGATAATCATAAGTTACAGCATGTAGAAGCTAAAGCAGCTACAGTGACTCAGGAAGGTAATATTGAATATTATTACTGCTCTTTATGTTTAAAATACTTTGCAGATTCAAATGCATCAAAGCAGATAGACAAAGATAGTGTTGTTACATCGAAACTGGCACCAGAAATAATTGCTGGTGATAAATGTATAATTGATAAGAATTCCGATAAGGCAATTACATTTAAGTCTAATGCGGCATTTTCAGATTTTGTAAAAGTAGAACTTGATGGCAGAGAGCTTGTAAAAGACAAGGATTATACGGTAAAAGCAGGAAGTATTATTGTAACACTTAATCCAGATTTAATAAAAAAATTATCGACGGGAGAGCATGTTATAGGTATTGCTTCATCGAGTGGAACAGCGAGTGCACATTTTACTGTTAAAGAACCGGAGACAGAGAGCATTAAAGAGACAGAAACAGAGACAGAGAGTATTAAAGAGACAGAACTGGAGACAGAGAGTATTAAAGAATCTGAAACAGAGACCATCAGTCAGATAGAATCAGAAACAACAAGCCAGTATACATTTGATGAAAATGAAACAAATGCATCATCAATTAACACTGGGGACAGAAATCATGGGAAATTATGGCTTGTAATAGCAATTATTGCGTTAGCTGGATGTATTGCAGCAGCAGTTATGTATGTTGTTTCAAAACGAAAGTAATAAAAACTGAATAGCAACTGATAATACAAAACAGGAGTAGGTCAATAGCTTAACTCCTGTTTTGTGTTATAAAATATAGTTATTATTCAGTAAATGTTCCAACCAATTTAACAAGCATAGCAACGGTCATATCCATGCCTTCAACAGTAATATGTTCATAGGGACCGTGGTATGCGTGTCCTCCAGTTCCAAGGTTAGGGCATGGAAGTCCTTTGAAGCTTAACTGACAGCCGTCTGTTCCCCCTCGGATAGGAAGAATAAGCGGTGTTATATCAGCCAGTTCACAGGCTTTCTTTGCATTTTCAATAAGATTCATGCAGCCCGCAATGATTTCGGACATATTCTTATACTGGTCTTTAATGGTGAGCGTAACAGTTCCCTTACCCCATTTTTCATTCATATTCTTTTCGATTAATCGCAGAGTCTTTTTCTTTGCTTCAAATAAATTCTTATCATGGTCTCTTACTATATAATTAAGCGAAGCCTCACTGACATCGCCAGACATGCTGACAAGATGGTAGAAGCCCTCGTAATCTTCTGTGCCGCGAGGGGTTTCCATAGCAGGAAGTGCATTGTTAATCTCCATTGCAACAAGACTGGCATTAATCATGGTGTCTTTGGCAGAACCTGGGTGTACATTGAAGCCTTTAATATGAAAATCCGCTTTGCATGCGTTGAAGTTTTCGTACTGAATCTCGCCTTCTGTGTCGCCGTCAATTGTGTAGGCGTATTTGGCACCGAACTGTTCTATGTTAAAATGTTCAGCTCCCATGCCGATTTCTTCATCAGGTGTGAATGCAATACATATTGTTCCATGAGGTATATTGCCTTTCTGCAAATGTTCTATCATAGTAAGGATTTCAGCAATACCTGCTTTGTCATCAGCACCAAGTATAGTGCTTCCGTCTGATGTGATAAGTGTACGACCCTTAAGAGTGCCAAGATGAGGAAAATCATGCACAGACAAGGTTATTCCCGCAGGAAGTGTGAGTGATACACCATTAAAGTTTTCTGTTATTACTGGTGTAATATCGTGATTGCAATAATCGGACACGGTATCCATATGTGCAATAAATCCGATAGCAGGCACATTTTCATAACCTTTGGTTGCCGGAAGTTTACCATACAGGTAACACATATCGTCAAGTACAATGTCCGATAAGTTCAATCCTTCCATCTCATTTTTAAGAAATCTGGCTAACTCAAACTGGCATGCAGATGAGGGCGTGTTCTCGCTGTTTTCATCACTTGGTGTACGGAAAGTGACATATTTTAATAATCTTTCATATGCTTTCATGGTAATTCTCCAATCTGTGGATTGCTATTCATATATTAACATATTCTGGTGGAAATATACGGATTATGCGAAAAAAATAAAAGATTATCAATATATAAAATAAACTCCATTGAATGGGACGGAGATGCATATCTTCCTGCCAATAATCTGGCTTATAAATATGTTGCTACTTATACTGCAGATGTGACAGAACCTGATGCAGCTACGATTTATGATATAATACATTTTTTAAGACGGGAAATGCTTAATTTTACGGCATTTCCCGTCTTTTTTGTTTCTAATTTGTTACTGGTTCAGCGTAAAAAATATTATTTTAATAGGGCAACAGTTTCCCGTAACTGTTCAATAGTCTTGTGATTATACACCCTGTTTCCCACATCCTTTGACTTATGACCCATCAGCATATCAATACATTTTCTATTGCCTTTTGCGTTGTCAAGGTTGGTTTCAAATGTGTGCCTTGCTTCATGCGGGGTCTTGTCTGCACCTATCTTTTCCATGACTTCACCCCAACACTTATAATAATTTGCCTGACTGAACTTTTTCCCCTGATAAGTGAACAGGTACTTGTTCCCTTCATCAACCAGTGCTTTCACAAATGGTTTGATGCGGTCATGTATCGGAACAATACGGCACTTTCCGGCAGCAGTCTTGATTCCACCTTCAAAGTACCAGTCCTTAATGTTTATCTGTTCAGTTTTCATCCCCAACAATTCCTGTAATCTGAACCCCGTATATATGTAGATCAGAACGGTATTGACCCAAGGGTCATCTTTTATTTTCCACAGTGCATCAACCTGTTCAGGCGTGAACGGTTCACGGGTGGTATCAGGTATTGGTGGGGCGGTGGTAATTTGTGAATACATTTTATCTATCAGGTCAATTTCAAAAGCAAAACGGTCAAGGTGACCGAACAGATTCTTGATTGACCATTGTGTTGAATACCCACACCCGCAGTTGTCAATGCAGTCTTGCATCTGATAAGATTTCAATGATCGGTACTTCACACCGTAGTATTTTGAACAGTGCTTGAACGCCGAACGCAAGGACTGCTGATTTGATTTTCCTAACTTGGGTAACTTGATTTCAGACCAACGCTGATAGAGTACAACCAAGGTGACCTTTTCCCGGTCAATATCCCAAGGGTTGTTGTTATATTCAGCCAATAGAATGTTGGCTTTTTCTTCTGATTCAGCGTAACCGATAGGGGTTTGTTTTGCGTGTCCCTGTTCGTCATATATGGTGACCTTGGCAAGCCACGGGCGTGATCGGTTACCCTTCAATTTGGTCACACATCCGTAACCGTTTGGGTTTCTTCTTCCCATGTATATCATTCCTTCCTGATTGAAATTTCAAGGAATGGATGATATAATTGTATCTGCATAGCCTATATCATCCTATTCCTTGGTATAGAGTTATAAGAACCCTGACCGCTGCAACGGTTGGGGTTCATTTTTGTTCAGTTCTTACAATGTAACCTGATGTATTTTTCCCAATCTGAAATATGTTTGATAAAATCTTCAACTTCACCATCTATTGTTTTAATGGTATATAATCCTTTTAGAATTTGCATCCAGTGTTTCCTTCCTTGTAACTTTATTTTACCAACTGGATAAGTTGCATAAGATACAGAAATACAACCGTTACTCATTCGTTCTAACAGTATATTAGCATTTTTATCAGGTGAAATGTACTCATACAGAGCATTGAAAAATTGTTCTTCTTGTTCATTTATTGTGAACTTCTTACCTGTATCAGATTGGGTTGATATAGGATAATTCATTTTCTATCACCTTTTCATGTTCAGTTATAATTCAATGTGTGACGGTGCTGTAACACCGTTGTTCTGTAAGTTCAGAAAATTGCCGTATTCCTTGGCAGTACCCCAAAAAGCAAGCATACCTTTGTCATAGTCCACAATCAAGTAATACTTTTTGACACCCTTCATCTTGGATGTGTTTTTTGCCTGACCGTGATACTTCAACATGAACTTTTCTTCTTCCATTGCTGAAAATGATTTGATTCTGTTCATTGGAAGTGTAACCGTGGTTTCCGGCTTGATTCTTCTGATCTCAAATACATCACCCTTGATTTCAATTTTGCACGGGTAATCTGTCGCAAAACCTTCAATACCTTCATAGTGCATCACTGACATTCCTGATTCTTTTTTCTTTCCAAACATAACCTTTTTACCTTCCTTTCTTGGTGGCGGTTACGGTTACGGTTGATGTTCTTATTCTTATATTTTTACTTTTTTATTTTTAATTTAGTATATATGTAAAAAATCTATATAAGAAAACTTAACTGTAACCGTAACAACCGTAACTTTGCCGTAAAATCAACGCTTTAGAACCGTAACCCAAAGCGTAACCAACCGTAACTATCTGAAACTAACATGAATGATATTACCTGATTGTTGGAAAATTATGCCATTTTTTGACCGTCCCTTTTTTCCTTGACAGTATATTTTGGTAGTGCAACTGTATCATGCAATTCTTCCATGATCTTATTTTTACCAGTTTCATTCAACTTGGCAAACAGTTCAACCAGTTCATACGCACCTGAACCGTAACACTTTTCAATCAGATCACAAACCCGTTCCTTCTGTTCCAATTCCTTCCTGTTTATTTCCATTGGTACATCATGCCCCATAAGCCAAGCAACATTGACATTCAAGGCTTGTGCCAATTTATACAGTGCATCTTGCATTGGTTCATATTTACCGTTTTTATATTGGCTGATTTGTGCCTTATCAAGTCCTGACCTTTCCGCAACATCAACCTGTCGTAATCCTCTGATGTTCATTGCTTCAATAAAGCGGTGCTGAAATGTATCAGGCATTAGTGAACACCCCTTTCTTATATATTATTGTTCACCCTCATTATAAAGCAAAGTTAAGACTTTTTCAATCAAACTTGAAAAAAAGTTAAGAAAACTTAAAAATAACTGTTGACATATTTTCCCACTGGTGATAAGATAAAGCCAAGTTAAGAGTTCTTAACTTACAGAAACAAAGCAAGTAGGAAGGACATGGGTGAAGCGATAGGGCTACACGCAAGTGACATGGTGGTCAGGCTGCCGGATAGCAGACAGAGCGTGTGAAGAATAAACATGACCCGTCAAAGTAGTTGAAGAAAACAGGAACGGTAGGGCAAGAAAGCAAAGTATTCAGAACTATTTGAAGAAAACTGAACAGGCTGAACCAATCGGCACTTTACCCCTAAACCAAGAAACCGTTAAGTGGAAGAATCAACCGCACGAGATGACACAGCACTTTGTTTCACAGGTCAGGAAGTTCCCCGACTTCCTGACTATTTCAAAAAGAACTGTTGCAGCAGTTCCGGGGAAAAGAACCAAGGAATAGGATTTCAGTTCTTTCAAAAAATTGTCTATTGTGTGTCGGTCAACAGGTTTTGGTGGTTTTAATGTGAAACACCGGCGGTTTGAACAACACCGTTCAAAAAGTTCAATGATGTGTAACAGGTTTTCAGATTTTAATGTGAAATCTGATAAAGGAAAGACACCCCTGATTGTACTTAAGGTGTGCTGACAATAGACAACTTTTTGAAGGAACTGGGAAAGGATAAAGGCAATGATTAAGTATTTAAGTTTATTCAGCGGAATAGGTGCTTTTGAAAAAGCATTGCAAAGATTAGAAATTCCGTATGAATTGGTTGGGTATTGTGAAATTGACAAATATGCCTCAAAGGCTTATTCACTTCTTCATAGTGTGCCGGAATCAATGAATTTTGGAGATATAACACAGTTAGATGAAACACAGTTGCCGGATGACATTGATTTAATTACATACGGTTTCCCTTGTCAGGATATATCACTTGCCGGACAACAAAAAGGGTTACTGAATGATGATGGTACAAAAACAAGATCAGGGTTGTTCTTTGATGCACTTAGAATCATTGAACATACACAACCACAGATTGCAATAGCGGAAAATGTAAAAAATCTTACATCACAGAAATTTTCTGAACAATTTGATACGGTTTTGAGCAGTTTGGAGAATGTGGGTTACAACAATTACTGGAAAGTGCTGAATGCAAAAGATTATGAAGTACCGCAAAACAGAGAAAGAGTATTCATAATTAGCATCAGAAAAGATATTGATACAGGTGTTTTTGAATTTCCTGACCCCGTACCTTTGAAAAAATGTTTGAAAGACTTACTTGAAGATTCTGTTGAAGAAAAGTATTATGTTGACCCTGAACGGGTCAAAAATCTGATTCCACAACTGACAGAAAAGCAAATTTCAAATACAGTTAGGGGGGGGGACGGGGTTCAGTAGACCGTCACACTTGGGACATGATAGCAGTTCAGAAGTAATCAAAATAGGTGTTACTGGTACACATCAGAAAGATGGTGTATATGACCCGGACGGAATCAGCACTACACTGTTATCAAGTCATTATAAGCAACCTATTCAAATTGTTGAAAGGAAAGATTAAGGGTGAATGAAGATAAAAATATTATATTCTTGGGGAATGTATTTCCAACTAAAACACGCAAGAACCCCAATCAAGGGCGTGTTTATTCCCCGGAAGGACTTGCCCCTTGTCTTAATACAACAGGGGGGGGAATCGTGAACCAATGATATTAGTTAGAGCCAATACAAAGAAAGGCTATGAGGTAGCTGAACTTGGTGATTCAATCAATTTAGAATATCCAAACAGCACAACAAGGCGTGGAAGGGTTGGAAAGCAAATTGCACAAACAATCACAACTTCCCCACAACAGGGGGGGGTAGTGTTGAAACCGACAGTGAAAGGGGTGAATGATATGGTTGAACCAGTCAACCCTATGCCGGACGGTACTTGTAGAACTATAAAAAATCAATATTACAAAACCAGTCAGGCAAATTTTGAAAGATCAACAACATTTGGTGCAACAGGGGTACAAGATGGACTGGCAATAAGAAAGTTGACACCAAAAGAATGTTTTAGACTAATGGGGTTTGATGATTCTGATGTTGACCTGTTGATGCAGAATGGGATTTCAAACACGCAACTGTATAAAATGGCGGGAAATTCCATTGTTGTCAATGTACTTGAATTTATATTTTGTCAGATATTTGATGACAGCAATAAAATATGGGTTTGAAAGAAGGTGATTATGTGAAGAAAATAGTTGCAGCATGGATTGAACAGATTCTTGAATTTCCAACCAAACTTGAATATCTTGCATACATAGAAAGCCTGAAAAAAGGCAAACCGCAGAAGTTCAAGGAAACATCATTTGAACAGTTGGAATCAGGGGTTGTTAGAATAACGATCAGGAAACAGTACAACAACAATGCGTTCCCTGATGATGAAAAGGAAGGTGAAGAAAGTGTTTGATTATTCAAAGTTAAGAGGAAAAATCAAGGAAGTGTTTGGAACACAGGCAAAGTTTGCTAAAGCAATGGGAATGTCAACCGTGACATTATCTGCAAAATTGAACGGAACAGTTCAGTTCACTGCACCTGAAATGAACAAGGCGTGTGAAGTCCTTGGTGTTTCGGTGGAATTTATTCCACTATATTTTTTTACTGAAAAAGTTAAGACTTCTTAACTCAAAGAAAGGATAGGTGATAAATTATGAAATTCAGCGAAAAGTTGAAACAGGCTATGCAGCAGTTAGGAATCAATCAGGCACAGGTTGTTGGATTGACCGGGAAAAGTAAGGGGTCAATCAGTATGTACCTGAATGACAAGACCACACCGTCAGAACAGGTTCAAAGTGATATTGCAGTATCACTTGGACTTAACCCTGACTATTTTGAACAGGAAGAAACCCCGGTGACCTTCAAACCTTCCAAGTGTGAAGATGGCATCCCAACCTTGACAGTACATGAAGTTGCTAAGTTGATGCACAAGCACACCAACACAATAGCACTTGGGTTACAACAGGGCGTTTTTCCTTGGGGGTATGCAATTCATACCAGTGAACACCGTTGGTCATATTTCATCAATGCAAAGCGTTTTGCAGAAATTGAAGGGGTGATCTGATGCCAAAGATTGAGTATAAAAGCATTAAGTTTCAGCAGAAAAGTCTTGAACTGATAAACCTTGTGAATCAGGTGGTTGAAGAATATCAGGCACAGGGATATGAACTGACACTTAGACAGGCATATTATCAGTTAGTTGCCCGTGGGTACATCCCCAACAATGAACGCAGTTATAAGAACATTGGAAATCTTATCAATGACGGTAGACTTGCTGGGTTGATTGACTGGCATAGCATCACAGACAGAACCCGCAACCTTAGAAGCAATAGTCACTGGGACAATCCGGCTGATGTGATTGCATCTGCAAGATACAGTTATCTGCTGAACAAGTGGGACGGTCAACCGAACTACGTTGAAGTGTGGGTTGAAAAGGATGCCTTAGTTGATATTGTGGGACAGGCTTGCAGACCACTTGACACACCATATTTTTCATGTAGGGGTTACACTTCACAGTCAGAAATGTGGTCAGCAGCACAGCGTTTCATTAGTCAAGATTACCGTGATAACAGGGTGATTATTCACTTAGGTGACCATGACCCAAGCGGTATTGATATGACAAGGGATATTCAGGAACGCTTGCAGATGTTCGGTGCTGATGTGTATGTGAAGCGTGTAGCACTGACCATGAATCAGATTGGTACATATAACCCACCACCTAACCCGGCAAAGATCACTGACAGTAGAGCATCAAAGTATATTGATGAATACGGCAATGAATCTTGGGAACTGGATGCACTTGAACCACAGGTCATCACTGATCTGATAACCAATGAGGTCACAGCACTAAGAAATGATGAAATTTACCGTTCAGTATGTGATTCAGAAGAACGTGGAAAAGATGAACTTAAAATGATAGAACGCAACTATGACAAGGCTGTTGCATTTTTAGAAAGTGAGGAATAGGAAAATGGAAAATAACAATACCGTTCAGAATGTAGTGCATGGGTTCAAAGTGTTCAGACCTGATTGGACTTGTTCACCTAATGGTAACACTAAACAGTACACTTGTCCCGGAAAATTTGAGGAAGAAGGGGAACTTGATGTTTGCGGTCATGGTATGCACTTCTGTCAGACTGCTGCCGACTGTTTCAATTATTACAGTTTCAACAGTGAAAACAAGGTTGCAGAAGTCATTGCTTATGGTGATGTAAGAACAGACGGTGACAAGTCATGTACTGACAAATTGGAGATCGTGCGTGAAATCCCGTGGGATGAAGTGTTGCGAATCGTCAATATTGGAAAGAATTGCACGGGTCGCTGCAACACCGGGGACTGGAACACCGGGAACAGGAACACCGGGAACAGGAACACCGGGGACTGGAACACCGGGGACTGGAACACCGGGAACAGGAACACCGGGGACTGGAACACCGGGAACAGGAACACCGGGAACAGGAACACCGGGGACTGGAACACCGGGGACTGGAACAAATCGTCTTTTAATACTGGTTGCTTTAATACAGAAGAACAGAAGATCATGCTGTTCAATAAACCGTCAGATATGACTTACAGTGAATGGTTGGGTTCAGATGCAAGATATTTACTGAATCAGATACCAAAGGATGTTGTTGAATGGGTATATGAAGAAGATATGACTGATGCGGAAAAGGCAGCACATCCAACCTATGAAACAACAGGCGGTTATCTCAAAGTGCTTGATGAATCTGAATGTGGTCAGTTGTGGTGGGGCAGCCTGTCAGACCGCAGAAAGGAAATCATCAAGGCAATACCAAACTTTGATGCTGAAATATTCTTCCAGTGTACGGGTGTCAGGGTAAATGAATGATCTGCACTTTATGCCCCATCAGGAAGATGCACTGAACAGAACTGAACAGTTCAACCGTTGTGCTTATTATCTTGATATGGGACTGGGTAAGACCTTTGTAGGTGCTGAAAAAATGTATTTGCTGAACAATGCGGTGAATGTGGTCATCTGTCAGAAATCCAAGATAGATGACTGGATTCAGCACTTCAAAGAATATTACCCAAGTGACCGTGTGATGAACCTGACCAAGAAAAGTGAAGCAATCAATTTCAGGACACTTGTTGATACCAAAGAATTATACAACAAGGATGTTCAGATTATAGGCGTTATCAACTATGAAACTGCTTTCCGGCGGGATTGGTTGCTGAAACTCAAAGGGTTCACACTGATGCTTGATGAAAGTTCACTGATAACCAATGAAACAGCACAACGGTCAAAGTTCATTCTGAAAATGCAGCCGGAAAGTGTGATTTTATTATCAGGAACACCAACAGCCGGAAAGTATGAAAGGTTGTGGTCACAGGTTCAGTTGCTTGGGTGGAACATTACAAAAAAGGCGTTTTGGTCATCATACGTTCAGACTGAATGGGTTGAAAACGGTGATGGGTACAAGAATGAAGTGATAACTGGGTACAAACACACAAAACACCTGAAAAAGAAACTTGCAGATCATGGGTGCATCTTTATGAAAACCGCTGATGTGATTGAACTGCCGGAACAGACTGAACAGAAGATATTCTTTAAGGTAACACAGGCGTACAAGTATTTTATCAAAAATAGTTACATCATGCTTGATACCCTGAATATGTGCAAGTTCAAAGATGATTCAGATTATTACGGCACGGATGTGACACCACGGGTTGAACTGGTCGGTGACAACAGCCTGACCAAAATGCTATATGCCCGGCAGTTGTGCGGGCAGTGGCACAAGGAAAAACTGGAAGGTTTGCGGGACTTGGTTGAATCAACAGAAGATAGGCTGATTATATTCTATAACTTTACCGCAGAACTTGAAGCAATGCAGAAAAAACTTGCTGATCTAAACAGACCCTATTCAGTTGTGAATGGGTCAAAGAAGGACTTGACCGCATACGATCAGGCAGATGATTCAATCACATTCATACAGTATCAAGCCGGGGCAATGGGTGGTAATTATCAGAAAGCAAACAAGATTATTTATTTCACCTTGCCACTTGGCAAAGGGTCATGTGATATGTGGGAACAGTCAAAAAAGCGTATTCACCGCATAGGACAAGCCAAACCGTGCTTTTACTATTACTTACTGGTGAAGGGTACGGTTGAAGAAAAGAACCTTGCAGCATTGAAGGAAGGAAAGGAACTGACAGATGAATTATTCAAAAATACTTAACTGGATATTTGGAATCATGGCATTTATCGGTGTATTCCTGATTATCGGTGCAGTTGGTGCATCTGACTATGCGGTTGAAATGCACATATATGAACCACTTACTGCACACCTGAAAGAATACATCATTGGTGCGATTCTGATAATTCCCGGAATCATTTATTTGAAAATCACGGAAAGGGGTGATGAAAATTGAACTATTCAAAGAGCATGAGAAAGTCGGCAATGGTCAAAAGGGTCTTGATTCTGATTGGTGTTGCACTTGTCGTTGGTTTGGTGATTGGTAATGTGTCAGGATATGCCCTGAAAACTCATATAACCGCCAAGGACAAGCAGAAAACAGAAGAACAGACACTTGAACGGTCAAGCACTAAAACCCTTGTATATGGGGCGTATGATGACAGAACTTTCACACAGGAAATTTCCATTGACTGGGGTGCGGGTGACTTAGATTTCACACCGCTTGACTGCAAGATGCCGGAAGAACAACAGGAATTTACATATTACCTTTGTACTGGGTACAACATTGATTTTACCCTTGTTATGGCACTGATTCAGAATGAAAGCAGTTTTGACCCGTCAGTTATAAGCGCAACCAATGATTACGGTTATATGCAGATCAATAAAATCAATCATCAATGGTTGACTGATATCCTTGGGGTTACGGATTTCACAGACCCATACCAAAACATCAGGGCGGGTGTGTTCGTACTTAGAAAGTTATATGAACGGTATCAAGATACCAATATGGTCTTGATGGCGTACAACATGGGTGAAGATGGTGCTGCCAGGTTATGGGAAAAGGGCATCTATTCAACCGACTATACAGAAAAGATACTGAACTATCAGACACAGTTCAATGAACAGTTGGGCGGTGAGTAAATGGCAGCAGAAAAGAATTTTGAAAATAAGGTCAAAGCGTTCCTGAAGGACACCGGGGCATGGTTGCTGAAATACTGGGGCGGTGCTGCTTATACAAAAAGCGGTATTCCTGACCTGTTGGTTTGTTCAGATGGGTGTTTCCTTGGCATTGAAGTCAAAGCACCAAACGGTGAACCGTCACTGTTGCAGTTGGTCAACCTCAAAAAAATCAGAGAATCAGGCGGGTATGGAATTTTGTTGTACCCCAAGGATTTTGAACAGTTCAAAATGTTAATTACAAAAAAATCAGAACTTAACGCTTGGTATCTTTCCAACATTGAAGATCAGAAGCGTTGGGAAATAAAATTATCAAAATAAGGAGTGAAAGAGCATGGCAGCAAAAAAGAAAGCAGATGCAGCGGTTGAGAATACCGCAGAAGTAACACAGGAAAGCGTTCAGGAAGAAATTGAACAGGTAGCAGCAGACAACGCAAAGGAACTTGACAATAAGAAGTATGTGGTTGACCACTTACTTTCAACCAAGCGTGAGGGAATGGAAGATCTGATTGCTTACATGGAAGAAATCGGATTCTTTGAAGCACCGTGCAGTGGTGGAAATCATCTTGCGTGTCAGTTCGGTCTTGTTCATCACAGCAGAAATGTAATGATGGCAGCAGAAAATATTGGTTATGCACTTCTTGGCAAGGTCAAGTATACAGAAATCCGTGATTCAGTCATCATTGCAGCAGCATTACATGACCTTGGCAAGTGCGGTGACTTTGGTAAGCAGATGTATGTGCCTAACATGATTAAGGACGGCAGACCTACCAAGGCAGAGCCGGAACAGAAATATAAACAGTCTGAAAGCAAGCCTTTCAAGCGTAACCCGGCACTTCTTCCACTTGACCATGCAACCCGCAGTATCAAGTTAGCAACCCTTTTCATTGACCTGACGGAAGATGAAGAATTTGCGATCAGATACCATGATGGTCTGTATGAATCAGCAAACTATGGAGTGAAGGGAAATGAAACCCCGTTATATTTGATTCTGCATTATGCTGATTTATGGTCAAGCAGAGTAACAGAAGGTAGCACAGATGAAGGGAGTGAAGAATAATGGCAGAGTATAAATATGATAATCCACAGTTGACTGAATCATTTAAGAACCACATGAATGAAGTATACGGTGCATCAGCATTTCAATACCCAAGATATGATTTACCTATGTTTGGGTTAGGTATACCAACACCAAACGCTCATAAGTCGGTTAGACCACATTGCGGTAATCGCTATAAAAAGAATGAATCTTTAGAACCTGATCGTATCTTAAAATCTAAAAATGCAACCGTTGTATTTTGGAAAGATGGAACGAAAACAGTTGTTAAGTGTGCGAAAAATGAAGAACCTAATGAGTACAACGCTTTTACTGCTGCACTTGCAATTAAATTATTTGAAACTAACAGCCGTGTGAAAAAGATCATCAAGAATAAAACAGTTATTCAGGAGAAGAAAGGACAGGTGAAATAATATGGCACAGATGCTTTTGATTATGGGTGAATCAGGTACAGGAAAAAGTACCAGTATGAGAAATTGCAATCCGGCAACAACTGCCGTTGTGAACCCGGTTGGTAAACCGTTACCGTTCAAGGGTAAGTTCACAATGCTGAACAGTGAAGTTGAATCACGCAAGATTTGCAAATTTATGAAGGAACAGGTAGCAGCCGGGAAGAAGCTGATTGTTGTTGATGACTTCCAGTATATTCTTTCAGTTCCGTACATGAACCGTATCAAAGAAAACGGTTGGGATAAGTGGAATGACTTCGGTGCGAACTACTTTGAAATCATTGAGGTGTGCAAGGAACTTCCTGATGATGTGGTTGTTGCTTATATGACCCACACAGAAACCCTTGAAAATGGTGTTACTACTATTAAGCTGATCGGAAAGTTACTTCGTGAGAAGATCACCATTGAAGGACTTTTCACCATTGTACTTAGAACAGGCGTGAATGAAGGGAAATATTACTTTTATACACAGAACAGTGGCAAGGACACCGTGAAGTCACCTATGGGAATGTTCCCGGCATACGCCATTGACAATGATCTGAATTATGTAGCCGATAAAATCCGCAACTTCTATGAAGTCGGTGAGTATAAGACAGATGCAGAAATGGGTCAGGCTGATGCACAGGCTGCATCCGATCTTGAAAAGCCGGATGCAAACGGTAGACGGGCAAGGGGTGGAAAAAAGACCACAGCCACAGCAACACCGCCTACTACAACAGAAGATGCAGCACCAAAGACAGGCAGAACCGCCCGCAAGACACATGATGAAGTGGTGGCTGAAAATAATCAGAAAATGGCTGATTATATGGCAGAGCGTGACAAGGCTATTGATGCGGTTGCTGATGGGCGTGAAGAAATCCCGTTTGATGAAGCGTGTGCAGCAGCGGATTCTGTACCGCAGCCGGAACTTGAAACACCGCCAAGAAGAACCCGCAAGGAAAGAAAGTCTGCTGAACAGTCTGAACCTGTTCAGGACGGTACAACAAATACTGATTCTGAATCTGTCACACTGGATGCAGACACATACTTCTATGTTCCGGCTGATGATAACTATGTGATGAAGCACAAAGGTGACACGGTTGACCTGATTGTTGACGGTGTTGAGGTTATGAAGGTCATCAGCAAGGAAGAATTTGGTGAAGGTGTGAAGCGTTTAGCACAGGCAGACAACCCTAAGCCGGAAAACCCTATTGACGGGGCAATGAACCCGCCGGAGAAGGGCAGACGCACAAGAAGAAGTGCAGCACAGGCACAGCCTGATAATGCAGATGCAGCAGCGGATGAAACCCCGGCAGTAGATGAACAGCCGACTGGCAGAACCCGCAGAGTAAGAAAAACACGCTAAGAAAGTGAGGTAAAAGAACATGAACAATCCTTTTGGTTTACCTGATGAACTGTTTGGTGCAATCCTTGCATCAGCAATCACAGAAGGAATGAACACGGCAAGCAGCCGTTCAATGAAGAACCCGCACCCGGTAGCACCTAAACAGGATGTACCGCCGGAAGATGGTGCAACTGCTGCAAAGAAAATCTATGATTCCTATGTAAAAGCCGGGTTCAATGAGGTTCAGGCGTTTGAGTTGTTAAAGTTAGTATTAAGCAAATAAGAAAGGTTAAAAAGGTGAAAAATTATGGCTATTGATTTCAGTGCATTTGATGAAAAGGTTGATTTACAGGAATTACAGAATGAGGTGCAGAACGCACCTGATAATGATTTTGCTGATGTGCCGGATGGTACATATATCATTAGTATTGAGAAGATGGAAATTAAGTTGACCAAGGCACAGGATAAGTTGATGTTTGCAGTTCAGGCAAAGATCAAGGAAGGTGAACAGGCAAACCGCATGATCTTCTTCAACCGTGTTATTTCCGGCAACAGTTCCGCAAAGTGGACGGACGGACAGGCAATCAAGTCTGTATGCACTTGGGTGAACAAGCTGATTGCAGAAGATGACACACCTGTTGAATTTGTGAATTATGCAGATTTTGCAGATCAGATTCTTGATGTATTCCAGTCCATTCAGGGTGCTATTGAAGTTGAGGTTGATTATAAGGCAGATGCTTTCAACCCTATCACAATCAAGGAAGTTTTTGACTGCTAAAAAATTTTACTTGAAAAGTTAAGAAGTCTTAACTTAGAATGTTATTAGGCGGTGGCGGGGTCACACCTTCCACCGCTATTTTCAGAAAGGGTGAATGTAGTGATATTTTATGACTTTGAGGTTTTCAAGGAAGATTGGCTTGCCGTTTTCATTGATGTGACCAAGAAAAAAGAATATGTGATAATCAATAACCCTGATGAATTAAAAGCCTTATATGAAGCAAATAGCAAGGATATATGGGTAGGTTACAACAACCGCCACTATGACCAGTACATTATGAAAGGTATTCTGTTGGGAATGAATCCCAAAAGAATCAATGACTGGATAATTGTTGAAAAAAAGGAAGGGTGGCAATTTTCATCAGCGTTCAACAAAGTTCCAATGATTAACTATGATGTTATGCCGAACCCCCCGGTTGGTTTGAAAACACTGGAAGGTTTTCTTGGCAGCAATATCAAGGAAACGGATGTTGATTTTAGAATAAACAGGAAATTGACCAAGGAAGAAATTGAAATGACGGTTTTCTACTGTCGGCATGATGTAGAAGAAACCATCAAAGTATTCCTTGAAAAAATAGATGAATTTAATGCAATGCACGGTATTGTTCAGGCGTTCCCGGACATTGTGAACCTGTCAGATATAGGGGACAGTGAAGCAAGGATCACTGCAAAAGTGCTTGGATGCACACGCAGATCATTTGAAGATGAATTTGATTTCTACTTCTTGCCGTGCTTGCAACTGAAAAAATATAAATATGTTCAGGACTGGTTTGAACAGAAAAGACAGGAAGCCTTGTCAATGGACTTGGCACACATGGATAAATACTCAAAACGCACATGGTACAAGGAACAGGGACTTGAAACCGTGGTTGCGGGTATTCCCCATTCATTCGGTTTTGGTGGGGTACACGGGGCAACTGCTGAACCAATTCATAAGACCGGGCAACTGCTGCACGTTGATGTAAACAATTACTATCCTTCAATGCTGATTGCTTGGGGATTGGTTACAAGGGCAGCAACCAATGACAATTACCCGCTTGTGTATAACACACGAAAAGCCATGAAGGAAAAACAGATTGCTGCAAAAAACGCCGGAAACAAGAAAGAAGTCAAGCGGTGGAAGAAAGCACAGTTGCCATATAAGAAGATGCTGAACGCCTTGTCAGGTGCAATGAAGGATGAAACCAATGCAGCGTATGACCCAAGAAACAATAACTGCATGTGCATCAACGGTCAGTTGATGTTGCTTGACCTGATTGAACACCTTGAAGTTGTACCGGGATTTGAACTGATTCAGTCCAACACGGACGGTCTTATTATTTGGATTCCTGATACAGATGAAGCCTTTGAAATGGTTGATGATATTTGTTGGGAGTGGGAACAGCGTTGTTCAACTGAACAATGTTCAATATTACTTGAACTTGACAATATATCAGAAATTTATCAGAAGGATGTGAACAATTACCTTTGGGTTGGTATTGACGGTGGTGTTGAAAGAATCGGTGCTTATGTGAAGGAACTTTCAGCTGTTGACAATGATCTGCCAATCCTGAATAAAGCACTGGTTGACTACATGGTCAAGAAAACCCCGGTCGAACAGACCATCAATCAGTGTGATGACCTGATTATGTTTCAGAAGATTGTCAAGTTATCAGATAAGTATGATTGGGTAGAACATGAGCATTGCACCCCGCTTGTCAGTCATGTAGGAAAAAGAACAATCAAGACTGTATATGAATACCCTGACAAGGACAAATACACATATAAGTCATACAGGGTGTTTGCATCTAACAATCAGAAGGACGGCAGATTGCTGAAACGTAAACAGGTGAAAGCAAAGGGTGAAAAATTCGGTAATACACCTGACCACTGTTTCATTTTCAATGATTCAGTTGTTGGGGTAAAAACACCGCCTGAACTTGATAGGCAGTGGTACATAGATTTAGCAAAGAAACGCTTGAAACAATTTGGTGTTGTTGCGTAACACCGGGAAGGAAGGTTTTCATGGATTTAGAAATTAGATATGAAAATGGTTCAATGACAGTTCATCTTGAAGAATTTCTTTCAGAACGCAGAATTACCAAGGTCAGGAAACTGCTGAAAGTTATCAGAAGCAGTTTCACACCTGAATGTGAACAGCAGATGAAAGAATTTATTCAGGAACAGACTGAACAGTTTGAACAGGTTCAGAAGGAACACAGTATTTACATTGAAGGGTACACGCAAAAGGTCAAGTATGCAGAACAGCAGATCAGGCAGACAAAGCACCATATTTCACAGATTCAGACAGGTGTTAAAAACTCGCAGCTTCTCCGGGATTCACATAGGAAGAACACAAAAGTTTGGAAGGATCGCAATGCTGATGTAAAAAAGTACAGGGAACGCCTAAAAGAACCAAGGGCAACTTTGAAGGAACAGAATGAAGAACTTAGGAACTTGAAAACACGGTTATGGAAAAGGCAAAAGGCTTTTGACTGCAATGTCAGAAACAAGGAATTTTATAAAAAAGTGATGCAAGAAATCACTTAAAGGATGGTGATAAAAAATGCCACTATACAAAGGTTATGTTGAAACCAAAGGCAAGGCAAGCATTGAAAAACTTAAAAACAGAACCACATGGAAAACCTATGATGAAGTGAAGAACCTGAACGGGTTCGGCGGGGTTTTGGCTGATGACACTATCCTTATCGACATTGATGATTCTGACCAATCTGAAATTCTGATGAACATTGTGGAAGAACTACAACTTGACTGTAAAGTCCTTTGTACCAGTAGGGGAAAACATTTTCTTTTCAAGAATCATACCATTGCAAGGAACAGGACACACGTTCAGTTGGCGGTTGGTCTTACTGCTGATATAAAAGTCGGCAGTAAGTTATCATATGAGGTTATCAAGATTGACGGTGAAGAAAGGTTTTGTGAATGGGACATTGAAGAAGGTGGAAAGTATCAGGAAGTTCCCAAGTGGTTGTTCCCGGTCAAGGCAACCGCAGACTTTGTTGATATGGATGCCGGGGACGGAAGGAATCAGGCACTTTTCAATTACATCCTGACTCTGACTGCAAATGATTTCACGGTTGAAGAAACCCGTGAGTGCATCCGCATCCTGAACAAGTTTGTTCTGAAACAACCGCTGTCAGATGATGAACTGGAAGTGATCTTGCGTGATGATGCTTTTCAGAAACCTGTTTTTTTCCTTGGCAGCACATTCCTGTTTGACAAGTTTGCAGTGTTTATGAAGAACACAGCACACGTTATCAAAATCAACGGGCAGTTGCATATATACAAAGACGGTGTGTATTCCAATGGGTACAAAGAAATTGAATCAAACATGATTCAGCACATCCCAAACCTGAAAAAGATGCAACGCCGGGAAGTCCTTGATTACATGGAATTGATTGTTGATGAAAAAGAACAGTCAGATGCAAACCTGATTGCTTTCAACAACGGTGTATATGACCTTGTGACCGGGGAACTGAAACCATTCAGCACGGACATTGTTATTACTAACAAGATTCCTTGGGACTACAAGCCGGATGCCTATTCTGAACTGGCAGACAGTACACTGAACAAGTTAGCGTGTGGTGATGCAGCGATCAGGGCATTGTTGGAAGAATGTATTGGTTACTGCTTTTACAGAAGAAATGAGTTAGGCAAGGCGTTCATCCTGACAGGTGACAAGTCTAACGGTAAAAGTACATTTTTGGATTGTGTCAAAGCAATCCTTGGTGATCGGAACATTTCAGCACTTGACCTAAAAGAACTGGGGGACAGATTCAGCACATCAATGATGTTTGGCAAGTTGGCAAATATCGGTGATGATATTGGTGATGACTTCCTTCAAGGGTCACAGGTTGCAACATTCAAAAAGGTGGTAACTGGTAACAGAATTAAGGCAGAGCGTAAAGGACAAGACCCGTTTGAGTTCAACCCGTTCATCAAGCTGTTATTCAGTGCCAACGATATTCCCCGTATGAAGGACAAGACCGGGGCGGTACTTAGGCGTTTGGTTATCATCCCATTCAATGCCACATTCAGCAAGGACGCACCTGATTATAAACCGTTTATTAAATATGAACTGACACAGCAAGAACCCATTGAATACTTCATCAGGCTTGGCGTGGAAGGACTGAAAAGAATCATCATCAATGATGGTTTCACCAAGTCAGACAAGGTTCAGAACCAGTTGACAGAGTATGAAGAAGAAAACAACCCTATCCTTGCATTTATCAATGATACAGGTGTTGACATGATCGAAAATGAACCAACCAATGAGGTATACAAGCGGTATCAGGTATTTTGTGCAGACAACAGTATGCAGCCAATGTCAAATATCGTATTCAGTAAGCAGATCAACAAACGCCTTGACTTGGAAATTTCAGTTGTAAAACTGAACGGTCAGACAAGGCGTATTTTCAGAAGTAGAAAGGACGGTGATTGAATATGTGGATGGGGTTAGCTTCAAACGTAGTAGCAGCACTAATTTCACACATTATCATACAAAATTGGTCAATCGGTGTTCATAAAATAATTGAATTTTTCAAAGATATAAAGAAAAAAATTCCATTCAAGGTGAGGTTTAGAATTGCATTTATTATCAAGTGTGAATTATATCCTAAAAAATACTTATCAAAAGATGGCATGAAATCAAGGTGGAAATTTTGGGAATTATGTCCGTTTTAGAATCAAAGAAAGGAAGGTATCAATTAGTGAAAGGTGGAAGAAATCAGGAAGGATATGCAGATCCAACGGCAACTATTGCCGTTGGTAGAGTGGCAAAGGAAGAACGTGAACACACTGAACTTGAAATACATGAATCAGAAAAACGTGCCTATGATCTGATTAAGGTTTTGAAGTACATCATCAAAAGTGCGGGGTTTGAACTGACTGAACGTGTTCAGGTGAAAGATACCAAGACAGGAAGGGTTTACAGATGAATGAAAGTATTATAACAAAATTAGTCAAATTATTTGACGGTGATGATTCAGTGAAAGAAATTTCCCTTTGTAATGATGTGTTACCTATAATTTCAGCACATTACAAAGGTACACCAATCAATCAGCATGATTTTGGTATTATGAACAGGTGTGTTGAAGATGCACTACTAATAATATCAACAAGGCGTGTAAGATTTTATACCGTACCAAAGTTTGAAATGAATTACGGTGGAATAGTGACTTTGAAAGATGTGGTCTATAAGAAAGTGAGGTAAAACGCATGACGGAAAATGTATGTGTTACCTGTCAGTATTATGAAAGCTGCAACCACCCTGAACGATTTATGAAATGTATGGGTTATAAACGGGAATTACAGGTTGGTGACACAATTCAGTGTGGTGATACTGATGATGTAGTTAAAACAATGAAAGGGGTGAAGTCAAATGTATGATGAACAGGAAGATGCTGCACAGTTAGAATGGTGTCGGCAGTGGTCAGAAGAACATAAAAAGAAAATGACCCGGAAGATGCAGAAGAAGATCAGACGGGTTCAGCACTGGTGTAACTGTAAGTTATATGTCAAATATGCTTGGTATGAGTTCCGGGCAATAGTGAAAGGGGTGTAATTATGTATACAGTTGGAAATCAGGATAATATTGATAAAGCAGTTGAAGGTTTGAATCAGTTTACAAAAAATTGGTGTATGAATTGTAAAGAAACTGATTCAAGAAATGAACCAATGTTCAGATGTAAAGAATGTAATTTCAAGGGTGAACTTGGTGTATGTAAAATAAAAGAATTTGTTATTGATAAAACAGGTGATATACCTGTCGATTTTGGAAGTATGGGAAGTCATTAAAAGTAGGTAAATGATTATGGAAAATAAGATTTTGGAATTATTGGAACGAAAGGGCAGTGTATCAATGAATGATGATATTTTCCCGTTGGTGGAAAAAGAATTTGAAGGTCAGGTGATTGGTGCAGAACTTTATGAACTTGCACACCAATACATATCACAGTTGTTGTATGGGGTGCATACTGCCGGGGTTGCCGTGATTGCTGTTCCTAAGTTTGCAGCGGGTCAGCAGTTTGGTCAGATGGTTGTTGCTGATGTGATTTATACAAAGGTGAATGATGCACCGTATGATTTTATGCAGTAGTTACGCAATAGTTACGGTTGGTTACGGTTCACAGTTACGGTTGAAACCCTTGTAAATACTGGCGGTTACGGTTGGTTACGGTTAAAAGCAATTTTCTTATTATTTTTATTTATTGTATATTCTATACATCATAAAAAGTAAAAATATAGAGTATAAGGCGTGAAGCGTAACCGTAACTAACCGTAACCAGTAGGAAAATCAAGGCTTTCAGGGTGTTTTTTAGTATGATTTTATCCGTAACTGCAAGCGTAACCGTAACCGGGAAAGGACAGGTGAAAGAATGAAAACATTATCCGCAAGGGAATATTTAGGACAGTTACAGGAACTTGATACTAATATCAATCAGGACTTAGAACGCCTTGATGATATGAAAACCAGTGTTTGCAGTACGGGCGGTATTGATTATTCTGCTGAAAGAGTGCAGACAAGTCCGTCAGGTGACAGTTTATGCAAGGCAGTCACAAACTATGTTGATTTCAATGAACAGATAAACAGGGAAATTGACAAATTTTCAGATGCCAAGGAACAGATCATCAAGCAGATTAGAGGTCTGCACAATGCAAGGTATTCACAGGTGTTGTTCAAGGTGTATGTGCAGTTTAAGAGTTTGAAAGTTGCATCAGGTGAAATGGGTATGTCATATCAGTATGTTAGGAATCTTCACAAAAAGGCACTTACAAGGTTTGAAGAAACCTATGATGATCTGCATTACCTAACTTAATGTATACTTACTGTCACATGAAACAACAAAAAGAGCGTTTTACGATAGATTTTGTTGTTTCAAGTATATTGTGTATTCTTGAATCTAATGATAGGATGTATCTTGACAAGATGGGAATTGTGAAGAAGCGGTTGTTTTTTCACAATTCTTTTTTGTTTATGCCGATATTTGCACCCTGAAATGTAATGTTTCAGGGATTTTTTATTGCAAAAATACATGAAAGGGGTGTTGTTTGATGGCAAAAACGGCAAAATTAACTGAAAAACAGCAGCGTTTTGTTGAAGAATACCTGATTGACCTGAACGCAACACAAGCAGCCATTCGTGCGGGTTATTCGGCAAAAACAGCAGATCAGCAAGGTTCAAGGATGTTGGCAAATGTCAAGGTTCAACAGGCAATTAGTGTTGCAATGGCAGAACGCAGCAAAAGAACAGGAATCAATCAGGACAGGGTTGTTTTAGAACTTGCCCGCATTGCTTTTGTGAAAATGACAGACCTTGTTGATAGTCACGGAAGAATCAAAGACAATGCAACTGATGATGACCTTGCCTGTATTGAATCCGTGAAATATAAACAGTCTGAATCAGAAACCGGGTCAAGTGTTGAAAGGGAAGTGAAGATTTCACCAAAGCTGAAAGCACTTGAATTACTTGGTAAACACTTGGGTATGTGGAATGACAAACTGGATGTGAACATCACGCAGCCTATTGTTATCACAGGTGAAGATGCCCTTGAAGATTAGGCGGTGATTGCCTATGGTAAAGAACCGTATTTCTTCACAGTATGTTTTTGGGTATCAGAAGTTTATACTGTACCCGGAAGATTACAAGGTTACTAAGTCCGGCAAGAAGAAAGTACAGTTGCCTGAACTGGTTGGTAAGGGTTACGGTACTTTTTGGCGTTGGAAAGGTAGATATAGGGTATGTAAGGGCAGCCGTGCATCTAAGAAATCAAAAACAACTGCCCTTTGGTACATCACCAATATGATGAAGTACCCACAGGCAAATACCCTTGTGGTCAGAAAGACTTTCAGAACCCTGAAAGATTCCTGTTTCACAGAATTGAAGTGGGCGATTCACCGCCTTGGCGTTGATGCCTTTTGGGAAATCAAAGAATCACCACTTGAAATGACCTATAAACCGACAGGTCAAAAGATTTATTTCAGGGGACTGGATGACCCCCTGAAAGTAACATCAATAACCGTTGATATTGGCTGTTTGTGTTGGATGTGGATTGAAGAAGCGTATGAAATCAGTTCAGAAGATGATTTCAATATGCTTGATGAATCAATCCGTGGTGCTGTTCCTGATGGTTCAGGACTGTTCAAGCAAATAACCCTTACACTAAACCCGTGGAATGAACACCACTGGATAAAGAAGCGGTTTTTTGATACCCCTGATGATGAAACCCTTGCAATGACCACCAATTACAAGTGCAATGAATGGTTGGATAAGGCAGACTTGAAAGTCTTTGAAACCATGAAGAAGCAGAACCCAAGGCGTTACAAAGTGGCGGGTCTTGGTGATTGGGGTATTGTAGACGGTCTTGTCTATGAAAATTGGGAAGAAAAGGCGTTCAGCGTTGATGAAGTCAAGAAGATTGCCGGGGTCAAGTCTGTATTTGGTCTTGACTTTGGTTATACAAATGACCCGTCAGCACTGTTTTGTGGTCTGATAGATCAGTCAAGCAAGACCATTTGGGTCTTTGATGAAATGTATCAGCCGGGTATGAGTAATGAAGCCATTGCCGAACAGGTTCAGCGGATGGGATATGTGAAAGAGAAGATCACAGCCGATTCAGCAGAACCAAAGAGCATTGACCGCTTGCGTGAACTGGGTCTGAAAGGAATCAGGAAAGCAAGGAAGGGCAAGGACAGCATTAACAACGGCATTGACTTCATTCAGGACTATCACATTATCATTCACCCAAGATGCGTGAATTTCATCACAGAGATCAGCAACTATCAATGGGACAAGGATGCCAAGACAGGCAAGAAACTGAACCGTCCTATTGATGATTTCAACCACCTGATGGATGCAATGCGTTATGCGATTGAACAGATGGCAAAAGGTGATGCCTTTAGTTTTGATTAAGCAATTACCGGGTAGAATACACGGTGTCAGCAGCCGTTTCTTTTTGGACGGTAGGAAAAGGTTGTCAAATGCTTACTCCGGGGCGGTTGCAATCGGTGACCGCCTATGACACCTGTATAACTACTTTTTGAATAAAAGAAACAAATTAGTAACACATACCCTTGGAAACATAGTGTTTTCAGGGGTTTTGATTTTATTATGCAATGAAAGGGGTGAATTGAACCGTGTTCAGTTCCTTAATAAACACACTGACATTGAAGGTTTCCAACTTTATACTGGACGGTGCAAGGTCAAGGATGACTGACAAGGAATTTCTTGAAAAAGAAATTATGAAATGGAAAACGTCACCCCACCGCATCATGCAGATTAAGGGTTCACTGTACTATGACAATGAACATGATATTTTGAAGCGGAAACGTACAATGATAGGTGAGGATGGCAAGTTACAGGTTGTTGAGAACTTACCAAACAACAGGGTCATTGATAACCAATATGCAAAAATGGTCAATCAGAAAGCAAATTATCTGTTTGGTCAGCCTTTTGCAGTAAGTGGTGAGAATGACCAGTATGTTGAACTGCTGAAAAAAGTGTTTAATAAGCGGTTTATGAAAACCATAAAAAACAGCGGTAAAGCAGCATACAACGGGGGAATCTGTTGGTTATATCCGTATTATGACAATGAAGGTCATTTCACTTTCAGGTTGTTCCCCGGCTATGAGATTTTGCCGTTTTGGAAAGACAACGATCATACAATACTTGACTTTGCAGTTAGGCTTTACTTGGTGATTGGGTATGAGGGAACAACCCCAACCGTCATTGAAAAGGTTGAAGTGTATGATGTTGATGGTGTTCACAGGTTCATTCTTGACCACGGCACACTTATCCCTGATCTGACAAACAACGGTGAAGCTGACTGTTACCATGTTACCATGACGGATGCAACCGGGAAAGTGACGGGGTTCAACTGGCAGCGTGTCCCCCTGATTCCATTGAAAGCCAATGAACAGGAAACACCACTGCTGAAAAGGGTCAAGTCTTTACAGGACGGTATCAATGTGATGCTGTCCGACTTTGAAAACAATATGCAAGAAGATGCCCGGAACACTATTTTGGTATTGAAGAACTATGACGGTACTAATTTGGGTGAGTTCAGAAAGAACCTTGCAACATATGGTGCAGTAAAGGTCAGATATGATGGTGACACTAAGGGTGGGGTTGAAACCCTTGAAATCACAGTCAATGCGGATAACTACAAGGCTATTGTGGAAATCTTCAAGAAAGCCTTGATTGAGAACGCAATGGGTTATGATGCCAAGGATGACAGACTTTCCGGCAACCCTAATCAGATGAACATTCAGTCAATGTATTCTGATATTGATATTGATGCAAACGACACAGAAACAGAATATCAGGCAGCCTTTGAAGAAATCCTTTGGTTTGTGAATTGCCATTTTGCCAATACAGGACAGGGGAACTTTGAAGGTGAAGAAGTAGACATCATATTCAACCGTGACATTCTTATCAATGAATCAGAAGCCATTGATAACTGTCAGAAATCTGTTGGTATTCTTTCTGATGAAACAATTATCAGTCAGCATCCTTGGGTAGATGACCCACAGGCAGAACTTGAACGCCTGAAAAAGCAGAAGGAAGAAGCACAGAAAGAAATGCTTGCACAGTATGACCCGTTTGGTACACAGAATGATGACCCTGACAACAAAGGTGACCCAAACAAGGGAAGTCAGGGCGGTGAAGTAGATGAATAACGGTGAATACTGGCAGAAGCGTTTTGAACTGCTTGAACAGGCTGCACACCAACAGGGGGTTCAGTGCTATGCGGATATTGAAAAACAATACCGACAGGCACAGAAGCAACTTGAAGGTCAGATTGCTGCATGGTATCAGCGTTTTGCATCTAACAACGGGGTAACCCTTGCAGAAGCAAAGCGGATGTTGAACGCAAAGGAACTTGCTGAACTGAAATGGGATGTGAACCAGTACATTCAGTACGGTCAGGAAAATGCGATCAACGGCACTTGGGTCAAGCAGCTTGAAAACGCATCTGCAAGATTCCATATCAGCAGACTTGAAGCCTTGAAGTTGCAGACCCAACAGAGCATTGAAGTCATGTTTGGAAACCAACTTGACAGCATTGACAGCACAATGCGGAATGTTTACAAGTCCGGCTATTATCACACAGCCTATGAGATTCAGAAGGGTGTGGGTGTTGGTTGGGACTTTTCCGCACTGGATGACAAGCAGATCAGCAAGGTCATCAATAAGCCTTGGGCGGTTGACGGCAAGAATTTCAGTGAAAGGATATGGGGCAACCGTCAGAAGTTGGTCAATGAACTGAACAACACCCTGACACAGAACATCATCTTGGGAAAAGACCCACAGAAAGCCATTGATGAAATTGCCCGGAAGATGAACACTTCCAAGACCAACGCCGGGCGGTTGGTAATGACAGAAGAAGCCTTTTTCAGTTCCGCAGCACAAAAGGACTGCTTCACTGAACTGGATGTTGAACAGTTTGAGATTGTGGCAACACTGGATTCCCACACTTCGGATATATGCCGGGGTATGGACGGCAAGCATTTCCCTATGTCTGAATGGAAGGTTGGTGTGACTGCACCGCCGTTTCATGTTCATTGCCGTTCAACCACAGTACCATATTTTGATGATGAATTTGATGCTGTCGGTGAACGTGCTGCACGGGATGAAGAAACAGGCAAGACCTACTTTGTACCGGGCAACATGACCTATAAGGAATGGGAAAAGGCATTTGTCAAAGGTGATAAGTCAAGATTGCAAGAAAGGCTGTCAGATGAAAAGATTGATGAAAAAATAAAAGAATTGAAGCAAAAGCAATCTGATCTATCTGCTTGGGGTGACTATGATACAGTTGTGAAAGATTGGGGTTCAGTTGATGATTACTTTGATGGGGATGATGCTGAATCTTTAGCAGCAAAAAATCAATTCTTAAAGTATCAGGAAGAAATTGAATCTTTGATAAAACAAAGAAGTTCAGATTTGCCCGTTCAGATAGGTGGTGTAACTTGTTCAGTCACACATGAACAGTTTCCTTTTTCAGACGGTAGTGGAAGGACAACAATACCAAAAAATGCCGTTGTGTATAAAACCCCTGATAATACAAAGTTTGTATTTCCTGAACAATATGATAAATCAAGGCAGACAATGACACCTGATAAGGCGGTAGAATTATGGTATAAAGTGCCTGAATCAATCAGAGTAAAAGCACAAAAGACCATTGAATTTGTTGATTATTACAATCCACAGGATTCATATTGGAAAAAGAAGTATAAGAACTTCACACATTCGTATGCAACAGGTGGGGACACAATTACATTTTACAGGTATGATAGACTGCATGATGATGACTATGTTATCAGAACATATTGCCATGAATCAGGTCATTATATTGATAAGTCATTAAGTGTGAACGGTATAAGATATGCAGAAAGTTCAGAATGGACAAAAGCAATGACAGATGATAAAATGGTTTCAGGAAGTAAATCTGTAACAACATACGGTGAAAACTCAAATGTGGAAGATTTTGCTGAAAGTGTTGCAGAATATATTCGTGATAACAGCACATTCATAAAGAAATTCCCTAATAGGGCAAAACTCATTGAACAGATATTGAAATGAGAAAGAAAGGAGTGATACAGTATGACGTATGAAAGAATTGATGAAAGAACACCGTCAGGTGGTGACTATTCAGAAATTTACTATTTGGATAATAACGGAAATCAGATTGATTCTGAAAAAGCAACAAACTGTATTATTCGTGAATGTCTGAAAGATGGCACACTACTGAATGAAATACATGGAAAATGTAATTAGTAAAGCACGGTCAAATAGCCGTGCTTTTTTCATACCTTAACAAGTTATCAACAGACCTGTAATAGTTGCTATATGGCGGTTATATGAGGTCAGAAAGGGGGATAAAAGGCACATGAAAACGTACACAATGAGAAAGGCATGGTGATCCTGATTATCTCCCGGCTACTGGGTCAAGTAGCACATAGAAAAGGCATCCGGCAACGGGTGTCTTTTTTCTTGCGGGTTGTCAAGCGTAAACCGAACAAAACCAATCAATCATGTGGGAGTAACCCCGTATAAAAACGTATTTGAAAGGATGGTACAGAAATGACAAGAAAACAGTTAGAGGATTTAGGACTTACCAAGGAACAGGCTGATTCAGTAATGAAAATCAATGGTGATGACATTGAGAACGCAAAGGGTACTGCTTCAACAGAGATCAAGAACTTGCAGACAGAGGTTGAAGGACTGAAAACACAGGTTGGTGACCGTGACAAGCAGTTAGAAACCCTGAAAGCATCTGCCGGGGACAACGCCGATCTGAAAAAGAAGATTGAGGAGTTGCAGACCGAAAACGCCACAGCTAAGGCAAGCCATGAATCTGAACTGAACCAGTTGAAAATTGATTTTGCTGTTGAAAAAGCACTGACAGGTGCAAAGGCAAAGAACATCACCGCAGTTAAGGCACTTTTAGACCTGAAGGATGCCAAGTTTGACAAGGAAGGAAATGTCAAGGGATTAGCTGAACAGATCGAAAAACTGACCAGTGATGAAGGTACTAAGTTCCTGTTTGAAGCACAGAAACAGCAGCAGAATTTCAAAGGTTTTCAGCCGGGGGCATCCGCACAGCAGAAACCGGGTGCAGAAGTTGACACTTCAAAAATGAACTATGATGAATTATGTGCCTATTTAGCAGAAAATCCTGATGCTAACTTAGGTGAGTAAAAGAAAGGACAGGTGAAAATTTATGCCAAACGATAAGTTTGATTCTAAAAGTTTTAACCCACAGGCTTTCAAGTATATGGTTGGTAGAGTGCCGAACCTTCATATGCATGAGATCAAGAAGTCAAAAGCACTGGCGGGTAACCCTGACATTAAGGCAACCCTTGGTGGTAGTCAGGGTGGTACAGGTTACGCAAGAATTGCAATGCGTGGTCTGTTAGATGGTGATGCAGTCAATTATGACGGTCAGACTGATATTACTGCAACCAGTACCAAGACCTTTGAACAGGGTGTTGTTGCTGTTGGTCGTGCTAAAGCATGGCTTGAAAAGGATTTTTCCTATGACATTACGGGCGGTATTGATTTCATGCAGAATATCGCAGATCAGGTTGGTGAGTATTGGGACGGCGTAGATCAGGACACTATTATTGCAATTCTTGATGGTGTATTTTCTATGACTGGAACAAAGAACAAAGAATTTGTTGATGCTCACACCTATGATGTAACAGAGAAGGTTGACGGTAAAATGTCTGCAACTACTCTGAACAGTGCAACCAATAAGGCGTGTGGTGCTAACAAGAAGAAGTTCACACTGGTGTTCATGCACAGTGATGTTGCAACGAACCTTGAAAACCTGAACCTTGTAGCACACCTGAAATACACTGATTCACAGGGTATGCAGCGTGAACTTGATCTTTACACTTGGAACGGTAAGTTGGTAGTCATTGATGACGATATGCCGACTACTGAACAGGAAGGTTTCTATATCAAGGCAAAGTCAGCTGATGAAGGTGCTTTACAGGTTGTTGCTAACAGTGCAACACCTACTGCAAAGCAGATCAAACTTGAATCTGTCACACCTGTTGCAGACAGTTATGAAACACCAAAAGAAGGTGATTATGTTGTGTATGTTGATGCTTTCACAGAGTACACAACTTATGTACTTGGTAATGGTTCAATCAGTTATGAGGATTTAGGGGTAAAAGTACCTTATGAAATGAATCGTAACCCTGAAAAGAATGGTGGTCAGGACACACTTTATACAAGACAGAGAAAGGTTTTTGCACCTTTTGGTATTTCTTATGAGAAGAAGTCACAGGCTACATTATCCCCTACCAATGAGGAATTAAAGAAGGGTGAGAACTGGACACTGGTACATTCTGGGGAAACTACGGAAAGCAAGCGTTCATATATCAACCATAAGGCAGTACCTATTGCCCGTATCATTTCCCGTGGATAATTTCTGATCTGAAAGGGTGGTTGCAATGTTTGATACTGATACAGTAAAAGAACGGTTGAAATCATTCGGTTATGAGGTCAAGGCAGATGATGAATTTGCCTTGACCTTTTGCGTTGAGAAAGTACGCAGCACAATCAAGAATGAAATCAACTGGAATGATGTGCCGGAAGGACTGGAACATATTGCCGTTGATATGGCGGTGGGTGAATTTCTTCTTTCCAAGAAAACCTTTGCACCTGATGACCTCACCGGGTTTGATTTAGAATATGCTGTTAAGCAGATTCAGACGGGGGACACCAACACGGTTTTTGCGACTGGTGAAGGTTCAATGACCCCTGAACAAAGACTGACTTCTTTCATCAATTACCTTTTATCCTATGGAAAGGCTGAATTTAATTCATTCAGGCGTATCAGATGGTAAAGCAGATTCAGGCAGCACAAAAGGCTGCAAGGAAAGCCATTGAAGCAACCTATTTTGGTACTTTGACGGTGACAGAACTGCAAAAGGTAAAAAATGAGAAGTCAAAACTTATGGAAGAATCAGAGGTTGTGGTCTTACAAGACCAACCGTGCAGATTATCTTTTGAAAAACTGCAAACAGCAATTCAGTCAGAATCAGCAGCAACGATCACACAAAGCACAAAGTTGTTTGTTTCCCCGGATGTAACCATCAAAGCGGGGTCAAAACTGACAGTAACACAGGACAATGTGACCACGGACTACATCCGCAGCGGTGTCCCGTCCACATATCCAACGCATCAGGAAATTACACTTGAACTGTTCAAGGAATATGCGTAAATGGGTAGAATGGGAAGATTTGACTGCAAAGGTCTGAAAGACTTTCAGCAGCAGTTGGGAAAGTTGCAAAATCCTGATGACTTTGTGGAATCGTGTGCAAAAGAACTTGCTGCCCGGTTGCTTCGCATGGTGGTCAAAAGAACACCTGTCGGACAGTACCCGGCAAGTTCAGGAAAAAAGGGCGGTACATTAAGGCGTGGTTGGACTGGTGAAAAACGTGCATCAGCACAAGGGTATGCAGACAGCCTGACGGTGAATCATTTTGGTGACACCTATGTCATTGAAATTGTGAACCCGGTTGAATACGCATCTTATGTTGAGTACGGACACAGGACAGCCAATCATTCAGGATGGGTCAAGGGTCAGTTTATGATGACCATATCTGAACAGGAATTACAGAGAATTGCCCCAAAGGTGCTTGAAAACAAAATCAAGAAATATTTAGGGGGACTTGGTAAATGATAAATTCAATAGTTGAAGCAATCAGTTGTTCCCTGAACAAAGAATTTGGGGATGATTATGAAATCCACAATGAAGAAATCAAGCAAGGTTTGAAAGAGCCTTGTTTTTTTATTGCTTGCTTGAACCCAAACAACAACCTTTTCCTTGGCAAACGGTATGAACGTACCAATCAGTTCTGCATCCAGTATTTCCCACAGTCTGCAAAGAAGCAGCGGGAATATGCTGATGTGGCTGAAAGAATGTATGACTGTTTGGAGTATATCACAACAGACGGTGATACCAAGCCAATCAGGGGTTCAAAAATGAATCATCAGGTGGTTGACGGTGTTCTGAATTTTTTTGTCAATTATGACTTTTTCACGGTCAAGACGGAAGAACAGACACCAATGGAAACTATGACGGCAAGCACGGATGTGAAGGAAGGTGGTTGATTATGGCAGCAAAAAAGACAGCAACGGGAACTGCTGCAAGGTCTGAACAGACTGAACCAATGTTCAGCAAGGAACAGATTCTTGCATCTGCCCGTTTTGCAAACAGAAGGGACTTGGTGGATGCCCTTCTTGATGAAGATAAAAGTTACACCATGAAAACTGTTGACAATTTAGTTGAAAAATACATGAAAGGACAGGTGAAATAGTATGGCTTTAGGTGGTGGTACATTTACCTCACAGAACAAAGAACTGCCCGGTGCTTATATCAACTTTGTATCGGCTGCATCCGCATCCGCTGCATTGTCTGATAGAGGTATCGCAACAATGCCCCTTGAACTTGACTGGGGTGTTGAAGGGGAAGTTTTTGAAGTGACCAATGAAGATTTTCAGAAGAACAGCCTGAAACTTTTTGGTTATGCCTTTGACAGTCCTAAGATGCTTGGTCTTAATGATCTGTTCATGGGTGCAAAGACCTTATACGCATACCGTCTGAACGGCGGTGGTGATAAGGCAGCGAACACATACGCAACTGCAAAGTATTGTGGTGTTCGTGGTAACGATTTGAAGATCGTGATTCAGAAAAATGCAGATGATGCAAGCAAGTATGATGTTACAACCTACTTCGGTACGGTCAAGGTTGACACACAGACAGTTGCCAAGGCTGCTGATCTTGTGGCAAACGATTATGTGACATTCAAGGCTGCTGATCTTGCTGTTACTGCCGGAACACCTTTAACTGGTGGTACAAATGGCACGGTTGACGGCACTGCACATCAGGCTTACTTGGATAAAATCGAATCATACACCTACAACACTATGGGCGTTGTGGTTACTGATGATGTTACCAAGAAGTTATATGTGGCTTTCAACAAGCGTTTGCGTGATGAACTTGGTATCAAGTTCCAGTTGGTTGTTTACAACCTGTCTGCTGATTATATGGGCGTTATCAGTGTGAAGAACAAGGTAACAGATACAGGATGGTCAGAAGCAGCACTTGTGTACTGGGTAACTGGTGCAGAAAGCGGTTGTGCGGTCAATAAGTCTTGTCAGAACAAGAAATATGACGGCGGTTTCACCGTTGATACCAATTACACACAGAATGAGTTGAAAGCAGCAATCAAGGCGGGTGAGTTCACTTTCCATAAGGTCAACGGCGTTGTCCGTGTGCTTGAAGATATTAACTCTATGGTGACCACTTCGGACACTTGCGGGGATGTATTCAAGGACAATCAGACGATCAGAGTTATTGACCAGTTAGGAAATGATGATGCAGTTCTTTTCAACACTAAGTATCTTGGTGTTGTTCCAAACAATGCATCAGGCAGAACTTCCCTTTGGTCTGACTTGGTGAAAATCCGTACACAGTTACAGGAACTTGGTGCTATTGAAGGGTTCACTGATTCTGATGTTACGGTTGCACAGGGTGATTCCAAAAAGGCGGTTGTGATTACATCAGCAATCACCGTTGTGAACGCTATGGGTAAACTCTATGAAACAGTTACGGTTGCGTAAGAAAGGGGTGAAATAAAATGCCGAATGTAACAATGAAAGCAAGGGACACTATTGCAGCAAAACTTGCTGAATGTTTTATCACAATCGGAAGTAGAAGATACAACTTCATGCAGATGATTGATATGGAAGCAAAGGTTGAGAAAACCAAGACTACTGTTCCCCGCCTTGGTGCAATCATGGCGGGTCATAAGTCATGTGGTATGGAAGGTACTTTTTCCGGCACGGCACACTATAACCAGTCAGTTCTTCGTCAGGCATTGCTTGACTATAAGAACACTGGTGAGGATGTGTATTTTGAAATGCAGATCACCAATGATGACCCAACCAGTGATGCGGGCAGACAGACGATCATTTTCTATGACTGCAACACTGACGGCGGTGTGTTAGCAAAATTTGATGCTGACGGGGAATACCTTGATGAAGAGATTGAAGGAACATTTGAGGACTTCTCAATGCCTGAATCTTTTGCAAACCTCACGGGTTTTCTTACTAACTAAGTAACAGAACCCCTTGTGTGGCTTTTATATAAGGTCATATAAGGGGTTTTTTCTATTCTTTGATAAACAGAAGGGAGAACAACAAAATGTCAAAATTCAGTCGATTTATGAAAGCGAACAAAATCGCAAAGCCAAATGAAAAATATGCACCTACAACCACATTACAGGATGAAAACGGTAAACCGCTGGAATGGGAGTTCAAACAGATTACTTCCAAGGAAAATGAAGCGTTGCGTGATTCCTGTACCATTGAAGTCCCGGTTAAGGGTAAGCCGAACCTTTACAGACCGAAAGTAAAAACTGCTGAATACCTTGCAAAGATGATTGTGGCATCCACTGTATACCCTGACCTTTACGATAAGGAATTACAGGATTCATACGGTGTTATGACCCCGGAAGAACTTCTTTATGCAATGGTTGACAATGCCGGAGAATATCAGGACTTCACAGTGTGGATGCAGAAGTTTCAGGGATTTACCAAGAACCTTGATGACAAGGTGGATGAAGCAAAAAACTAATTGAAGAAGGGGATGGTGAAGCAAATTATGCTTACTATGCCCTTCTAAAACTTCACATTCTTCCATCAGTGTTCTTGGATATGGATGAACAGGAAAAAGCCTTTGTGATTGCTTCAATCGAATTGAAAGCAGAGCATGACAAGAAGGAAAAGAAAAAGGCAGAAGCAAGGGCAAAGAAAAAACACTAAGAAAGGACGGTGAAACAGGTGTCATCTATTCAGACAGGTATTGAACTTAATGACCAATTCAGCGGAGTGTTGAACAACATCATCAGTTCAGTGAACCTTGCCGTGTCTGCAATGTATGATATGCAGCAGTCAATGAACACTGACATTGATACAAGCAGCCTTGAAGGGGCAAGGGATGAAATCAATCAGGCAACTGCTGCCATTGAAGCAATGAATCAAGCAGCAAGCCGACAGACCGCACCTGATATTGTACCGCCTGTTGTGGATGGGGGAAACGGTCAGGTTATAAACGTGGATGTAAACCCGGTACTTCCTGACCCTTTGGTTGAAAATCCTGAACCAATCAGACCTGAAATTCAGCCAAACGCACCGCCTGACCCTGAACCCGTAGAAATCCCGGTCACATGGAACACTGACGGGGTGGATGTGTTCACAGGAACAGGTGTTGAACGATTTCAGCAAGAAGTTCAGAGTGCAAACGATATGTTGAACACACTGAACACCACACAGGCAAGGATTTCACAGACCGCACAGGGAATGGATATACTGCCGGATGCAGCAGTTCAGGATATGAACACCATGCAACAGCGGTTATCTGCAATTCAACAGCGGATTCAGCAGATTGAGAACAACCCGGTAAATGTTGGGGCAGACAATGCAAATGCAGAACTGGAACAGTTGCGTATGCAGTTGAATCAGGCTATTCAGGAACAAAATTCACTGAATCAGGCAATGCAGAATATGGATGTTTCTGCTGCCAATGATGCCTATTTACGTTTGTCACAGACTGTTGGCAACACAGAAAGGTACATCCGTGACAATGTGGATGAACAGGGGCGTTTCAATCAGGAAATTTCAGCCGGAACACAACAGGCAAATGAACTGACCAATACCATCAAGCGGGCGGTTGCAGCCTATGTCAGTATTCAGACAGTTGGGAAAGCACTGAACATTTCAGACGAACTTGTTCAGACAACATCCCGTTTGAACATGATGAATGACGGGGTTCAGACAACCGCTGAACTTGTCAACATGGTATATGCAGCAGCACAAGATGCAAGAGGTTCATTCAGTCAGATGGCTGATGTTGTTGCCCGTTTCGGTAACAACGCAAAGGATGCGTTCAGCAGTTCAGAAGAAGTTGTTGCTTTTGCTGATCTGATTCAAAAGCAGATGACGATTGCCGGGGCAAGCACCCAAGAAGCAGCAAACGCAGAATTGCAGTTATCACAGGCACTTGGTTCAGGTGTCCTTCGTGGTGATGAATTGAACAGTATCTTTGAACAAGCACCTAACCTGATTCAGAACATTGCAGACTATCTTGATGTTCCAATCGGTAAGATCAGGGAAATGGCAGCGGATGGGGAACTTTCCGCTGATGTAGTTAAGGCAGCAATCTTTTCTGCTGCTGATGACATTAACAGCAAATTCAATGAAATGCCTATGACTTGGGGGCAGATGTGGCAGTCAATGCAAAACACCGCACTGATTGCATTTCAGCCTGTTCTTCAAAGACTGAACGATTTAGCCAATAGTGAAGCATTTCAGACTTTCATTCAGGGTGCTATTGAAGCAATGGCAACCCTTGCGAATATCCTTCTGAATGTGTTTGATTTGGCGGTGTCAATCGGTACTTTCATAGGTGATAACTGGTCAATCATTGCACCTATCGTATACGGCATTGTGGCAGCACTCACAGCATACATTGCTATTTCTGCAATCGTGGCAGCAATTAACGGTGTCATGGCAATAGCAGAAGGTGTCAAGGCTGCTGCTCAAATGATGGCAACAGGTGCAACATTCGCAGAAACCGCAGCACAGCAAGGTCTTAACGCTGCATTGATGGCTTGTCCTTTAACTTGGATTATCATGCTGATTCTTGCGTTGATCGTGGTTATTTTTGCCGTATGTAATGCGATTGCAAAAATGACAGGTATTGCAAATTCAGGGTTCGGTGTGATTACTGGTGGTGTGAACGTGGTGATTCAGTTCTTCAAGAACTTGGGTCTAACCGTGGCAAACATTGCCTTGGGTATTGGAAACGCCATTGCAGCACTTGCATCCAATATGATGACGGCATTTCACAATGCAATCTGTTCTGTTCAGTCATGGTTTTACAACCTGTTAAGCACGGCACTTTCAGTCATTGAAGGTATTTGTTCAGCACTGAATAAGTTACCGTTTGTTGAATTTGACTATTCAGGCATTTCATCCGCAGCGGATGACTATGCAGCCAAAGCAAGTGAAGCAGCCGGAAACAAAGAAGATTACCAGTCAATCAGTGATGCGTTCAATGAAGGTTTTACAACCTTTGATGCATTTCAGGACGGTTGGGCATCAGATGCGTTCAATGCGGGTGCAGCATGGGGTGACGGTATTGCTGATAAGGTTTCAAACTTTAGTCTGTCGGATGTATTTGGTCAGACAGATATTCCTAATGTGGGTGATTACACATCAGGGTTCAATGATGCAATAGCAAATTCAGGCGTGGGTGACAGCATTGGAAACATTGACGATAACACAGGCAAAATCAAGGATTCTTTGGATGTTACAGAAGAAGATTTGAAGTATTTGCGTGACATTGCGGAACAAGAAGCAATTAACAGATTCACAACCGCTGAAATCAATGTTGATATGTCAGGTATGCAGAACACCGTGAACAGCGGTGATGACATTGATGGTTTTATGACCAAACTGACAGATTCAGTCAATGAAGCGGTAGACAATATGACGGAAGGGGTGCATGAATAAATGGCAAGAAGCGGATATGATATGTATTTTGACAAATGCCTTTTTCCTGTCACCCCTGAAAAAATCAGTATCAAAATCAATGGTAATAACAAAACGGTCAACCTGATAAATGAAGGTGAAATCAATATCCTGAAAAAAGCCGGGTTGACCGACATTGAATTTGAAGCAGAAATCCCGCAAGTAAAACATCCTTATGCGGTGTATAAGAATGGTTTCAAAGAAGCGGGATATTTCTTTGATATTTTTGAAGGGTTGAAAACAGGCAAAAAGACATTCCAGTTCATTGTATGCAGAAAGACCCCGGTGGGGAAAAAACTGCTGAACACGAACATGAAGGTATCTTTGGAAGATTACAAAATTTCAGAGGATGCCAAGAACGGGTTTGACTTCAAAGTCAAGTTCAATCTGAAACAGTACCGGGACTATGGAACAAAGACAGTCAACATCAAAATTGCTGCATCCAAGCCAAAGGCAAGTGCAGAGCCTAAGCGGGAAACCAACAATTCACCCGCCCCGGCAGCAGCACAGACCTATACGGTTGTGCGTGGTGATTGTTTGTGGAACATTGCAAAACGGTTTTACGGCAGCGGTGCAAAATACACCGTGATCTACAACGCAAACAGGGGTGTCATTGGTGGCAACCCTAACTTAATTTATCCGGGACAGGTTTTGACCATTCCGGCAGCATAAGAAAGGGGTGTTGTTCAATGTACGTTGAACTACTGGTTGGGAATGAATCAGGAACAAAAGTATATCAGCCTGTTGTTCAGGAAGGTATTGAATGGTCAACAGAAAGAAAAAACACCCCCGGCAAACTGGTTTTCAAAGTCCTGTATGACAACATTCTTGATTTTTCAGAAGGTAGTCCAGTCAGGATGAAGGTGGACGGTGACAATGTATTCTTTGGTTTTGTGTTCAAGCAGCAGAGAACCAAGGACAAAATCATTACTGTCACCGCCTACGATCAGTTGAGGTACTTAAAAAATAAAGATACCAAGGTCTATGAAGGAAAGACGGCAAACCAATTTGTGAAAATGATTGCAGATGATTATGCCCTGAACCTTGGCACACTGGATGATACCGGGTATGTCATTGAATCAAGGGTTGAAGAAAATACTTCACTGTTTGAAATGATAGCAAATGCCCTTGACCTGACACTGACCAATACCGGGGAAATGTATGTGTTATATGATGACTTTGGGAAACTTACCCTGAAAAGCCTGTCATCTATGTATGTGGGTGTTCCGGGGGCGTACCTGATGATTGATGAAGAAACCGGGCAGAACTTTGACTATACTTCATCTATTGATGAAAACACATATAACAAAATCAAACTGACCTATGATAACAAGGACACAGGAAAACGTGATGTTTACATCACACAGGATTCTTCCAACATTAACAAGTGGGGTATCTTACAGTATTTTGACACCTTGCAGAAAGGTGAAAACGGTCAGGCAAAAGCAGATGCCCTTTTGAAACTGTATAACAAAAAGACCCGTAACCTGAAAATCACCAATGCTTTAGGTGACAACAGAGTGCGGGCGGGTTCAATGGTTGTCATCAACCTTGACCTTGGTGATATAAAACTGAAAAACTGGATGCTTGTTGAAAAATGCAAGCATACCTACAAGGAAGGTGAACATTGGATGGATTTGACACTTAGAGGGGGTGAATTTGTTGCCTGATGCAAATGAACTTGTTGATACCCTGAAAAGGGCAGCTGTTGAAGCGGTTGAAGCGGGGAAACCCGTAAATGTATATTTTGGTGAAGTTGTGAGTGCTTCACCGCTGAAAATCAATGTTGAACAGAAGATGATACTGGGTGAAAAACAGTTGATTCTTTCAAGAAATGTGACAGATTTCAGCACAATGGTAACAGTTGACTGGACTTCTGAAAGCAGTCTTTCCACCCACAACCACACTGTAAAAGGTGACAATGGCAGCGGTGGCAACATTGACTTGAATACAGGGTCAAAGAACCTTGCACATACTCACAAAATTACAGGAAAAAAGAAGATCATCATTCACAATGGCTTGGCAGTTGGTGATGAAGTTATCCTGATAAGACAGCAAGAAGGTCAACGCTTCATTGTTGTGGATAGGATAGGCAAATGATTCCTTCAACAGTTGGTTTTCTTGACCAAGATTTTGAAATTGAAACACAGCCAAGCCTAACTTATAAAATGGATTTAGACGGTGATTCAGTCAGGGGTCTTGTGGATGAACAGGATGCCATGAAGCAGATGATTTTCAGAACACTGCAAACAGAACGGTATCAGTACATCATATATCCGTGGTATTACGGCATTGAAACACTTGACCTGTACGGTGAACCTGTCACTTGGGTTTGCCCTGAATTAGAACGCAGAATCAGTGAAGCGTTAGCCGTTGATGAAAGAATCACGGGCGTGACCGACTTTGAATTTGACCTGACGGTCAAAGGTGTGGTTCATGCCTATTTTACCGTAAAAACAATTTACGGTGATATTAAAGCAGAGAAGGGGGTGAAGATTTAGAATGTATGAAGATCAGACTTATGACATTATCCTTGAAAGGATGATGAACCGGGTATCTGACAAAATTGACAAAAGACCGTCATCCCCTGTTTACGATCTGCATAGTTCAACAGCCATTGAATTTCAGATTTTATACATTGAGTTGGAATATCTGATAAAAAATTCATACGGTGATACTGCTGCAAGGGAATTTCTGATTTTACTTGCAAAGGACAGGGGACTTTCACCTGAACCCGCAACCAAGGCAATCTTACAGGGTGAGTTCACACCAACAAACATTGATGTTACTGGAAAGCGTTTCAACATTGGTGAAATCAACTATATTGTGACTGAACAGATCACACCGGGAACATACAAGGTTCAGTGTGAAACAGAAGGTGTTGTTGGCAATCAGTACCTTGGGGATATGATACCAATGGAATATATTGACGGATTGCAGACGGCAAGCCTGACAAGCGTACTTATTCCCGGTGAAGATGAAGAAGATACAGAAGTTTTCAGACAGCGTTATTTTGACAGCTTCAATGAACAGTCCTTTGGTGGTAATCATGCTGATTATATGGCAAAGGTCAAAGGCATTGAAGGTGTTGGATCATGTAAGGTCAAGCGTGTTTGGAATGGTGACATTAGACCCGCTGACATGATCGTCAGTACCGTGGTCAAGAACTGGTATGAATCAATCATTTCAACAGTTCCGGCAGCAGTCAAACCGTGGCTTGATGCCGTATATAATGCAGCCAAGGACAAAAAACTGACGGTTGGTGGTACTGTTCATGTAGTCATCACTGATTCTGATGATTATGGTGAAGCAAGTTCAACGCTTGTTCAATACGTTCAGCAGACACTTGACCCGGAAGAAAATGCCGGGGAAGGTTACGGACTTGCACCAATCGGTCATGTAGTCAGTGTTGCAAGTGCATCACCTGTCAGTATTGAAGTCAAGACCACGGTAACATTTGAAGAAGGTCACAACTGGTCAAATACCAAGGCAGCCATTGCAGAAGCGGTTGATGCGTATTTCTTGGAATTAAGAAAGAACTGGTCAGAAACATCACAAACCATTGTCAGGGTATCGCAGATTGAAAACCGCATCCTTGGCGTTGATGGCGTGGTGGATGTGACCGGGACAAAGCTGAACGGCACGGCAAGCAATATGACCTTGACAGAATTTTGTATACCAAAGTTAGGGGGTGTTTCTGCATGATAAGAGAAGTTGACCTTGTTTCATACTTACCGCCATTCATGCAGAGTTACAAAGAACCCGTTGCAGCACTTGAAGCGGAAAACCCTGAATTTAGTCTGATGTGGTCGGCAACTGACAGGTGTTTGCGTAACCGCTTCATTTCAACCGCTGATGAATATGGAATCAGCCGATTTGAAAAGATGCTGAAAATATACCCAACTGCTGATGATACCCTTGAATCAAGGCGTTCAAGGGTTCAAAGCAAGTGGTTCAACACAATCCCGTACACTTGGAAAGTGTTGCTTCAAAAGTTGATTGTCCTTTGTGGTGACAGTGATTTTGAAGTGACTGGTGATTTCAAGACCGGGTACACACTGTATATTGACACTGACCTTGAATTATATGGTCAGGTGGAAGAACTGGAAAACATCATAAACACAATGATTCCTGAAAATCTTGTGGTTGTATCTAAGAACAGCATCCCTTGCAACATCAAAGGTGCTGTTCTTTTTGGTGGTGGCATCTGCTTCATCAATGAATTTATCATCACAAACGATTTCCGGGAAGTGTTTGATGTGAACGGTTCATCAGTCTTTGGTGGTGGAATCGTTCAGACTGAAATGCTGAACATCACAAATGACAGTCAGGAAACAGTGAGTGTTCAGGGTACAGTGAACTTTGGTGGTAAGGCAACAGATACCGCAATGGTAACCATTTCAACAGATTTTAATGAAACAATCCGGGCAGATATGGATGCAAAGGCAGCATCCGGCGTTGTTCAGGTAGACTTCATTGAGATAAAAACAACATAGAAAGGAATGATAAGATGGCAGAGTATTCAAAACTTTACATCACAAACAATGGTCAGGCACTTATGGCAAAGATGATTGCCGGGTCAGGAAACATTGATTTTACAAAAGTATGTTCTTCCAGTACCCAGTACACTGAAAGTCAGTTACAGGCATTGACCGCACTTAGCAACATCAAGCAGACAACCCTTGTTTCCAAGGTTACCCGCACAAATGAGGTTGCAATCAAAATTGATGCAGCATATTCCAATGTAGACCTGAAAGAAGGTTACTATATGCGTACACTTGGCTTATATGCCGTTGACCCTGACAAGGGTGAAATCCTGTATGCAGTCTGCATTGAAAAGTCAAATAACTGTTATATGCCACCATATAACGGTGTTACGGTATCGGCTGCATACTTACAGTTATATACCACAGTAGGAAACGCTGACAACGTATCACTTGAGGTCAGTCCGGGTGCGTATGCAACGGTTGGTGACATTCAGGCACTTGAAAAAGAAATTGCTGATCTGAAAGCCTTTGTTGGATATTCAGACGGTGACATTTATGGTGTTGAAGTGGATTTTGAAAATAAAAAGTTCACAAGACTTGCCGGAGCAGTAAACCGTTCAGCGGGTTCAGGATTTGACGGAATCAATGCCTTTGGTGGTAGAAAGCGTTGCAACCTTACCAATGACGGGCGTGTTGCTGCATATTACGGTGAAGCCGGATTTTCCACTACTGGAAAACTGACACAGGCGGTTGACCGTAACCCGGTAGGTACTGAATCACCTGATGAAAACCTGAAATTCAGTGCCGGGACAATCGTTCAGGTAATGGTTGAACAGCCAAAGTTTTATTACAAGGTTGTACCGCTTAAAACTGAAAAGAGAACCAAGGGGGCAATCACAAGAAAAATCAGATACTATGTATCAGATACACCAAAGGCGGGATTCAAACTTCATCCGGCGTTCATTGTAAATGGTCAGGAAAATGATGTTGCATATCTTGCAGCCTTTGAAGGTTCACTTTGGGATGCATCTGCATCAGCGTACATTCTTGATGATTCACAGGTTGCTGACTTTGCTGCTGATATGTTATGCAGTATTGCTAATGCAAAACCGCTGTCAGGACTTACACAGAACGCAACCCGTGGCAATATCAGAAAACTTGCTGAAAAACGTGGTACTGGTTGGGAACAGGGTGTTGTTCAGACGGCATCCGCTTCACAGATGCTTATGCTGATTGAATATGCAACCTTCAATATGCAGTCTGTCATTGGTAACGGTGCAGTTTCAAAGACTGATGACGGTAAAACATCCATGACAGAAAATACAGGTGCAACAATCACCCTTGGTAATGCATCAGGTTCAGTTGTCAACGCTAACGGTATTCAGATTGTGTCATATCGTGGTGAAGAAAACTTTTGGGGCAACATTTGGTGGTGGATTGATGGAATCAATCACTATGCAAACGCAACCACAGGTGAGTGTGAAACCTATGTTGCAGATCATGGTTTTGCTGATGACATTAAGGCAGCACCTTATGAAGATACGGGAATGACAGCAAAGTATGGAAACGGTTATATTTCCGCTTTCTGCTATTCAGAAGATTTTGATTGGTTGTTCTTACCGGGTGAGTTCAACGGAAACACTGCACTTCCTGTTGGTGATTACTGTTGGAATCAGAACGGTACTGGTTGGCGTGTCGCTGTATTGGGTGCTGGTTGGAATGATGGCTTGCATGCCGGTGCTTTCTGTTGGTATCTGAATAGTGCTTCTTCTTATCGTTATCGGGATATCGGCGGTCGGTTGGTGTATCGAAAAAAGGTAGCAGCATAACAGGCAACCAGTAATTCACACGATTTTAGGTAATCAGGATGCTAAAGATGACGATTTTCAAGCAGAAAGACAATAAAAAGACAAAAAACCAATGTCACTGTATTGGGTGCTAATTGGAATAATGGCTTGAATACCAGTGCTTTCTATTGGAATCTGAATAATGCTTCTTCTAATCGTAATCGGAATATCAGCAGTCAGTTAGTAAATGCACAAATATCACTTGAAACACCCCGTCAGAAATGGCGGGGTGTTCTTATAAATCAATGTACTGAAAACTGATTACCGTGCCACTTGGCAAAACATCAAAATACATGGGCTGTATTAGTAGACCGTCACCTGACGGGTTGAAAGTTCGGTTCAGTGCATACAGAAGGGAACAGACAAGCGTGAAACGGTATGGCAATCTTTATGAAAAAATCTGTTCAATGGATAACCTGTATCTTGCGTTTCAACACGCAAAGAAAGGCAAAGGATGGTACAAGGAAGTTCAGCAGATTGAGAAAAGACCATACTACTATTTGGCGGGTCTGCAATGGATGCTTCAAAACCATTTATACAAAACTTCGGAATATGCCACTTTTACGAAAAAGGACGGCAAGAAGGAACGGGAAATATACAAACTTCCATTCTTCCCTGACAGAATTGCACAATGGGCGGTTTTACAGGTGATTGAACCGCAGTTATTAGCGTATTTCACTGATGACACATATTCAGCAATACCAAACAAGGGTATTCATGCAGCATACAAGAAGTTACGGTTGGCGGTTGATACCGTGCCGGAAGAAATGACCTATTGTTTGAAAATAGACTGCAAGAAATTTTACCCTTCCATTGACCACGAAACACTAAAACAGAAGTTCAGACGGAAGTACAAAGATCCTGAACTGCTTGAACTGATTGATGAAGTAATTGATTCAATCAGCACTTGTCCGGCAACGGATGAAAACATTGAATTTTATCGGTCTTGTGGTAATGAAATCAAGATAGTGAAGATAAACGGCAAGGACTTCATTGAAGGTGTCGGTATTCCAATAGGGAATTACTTTTCACAGTATGACGGCAATTTCTTCCTATCAGGTTTTGACCACTGGATAAAAGAAGTTAAGCGGGTAAAGCACTATTACCGTTATATGGATGATATTTGTATTTTTGCAAGAACCAAAGAAGAACTGCATCAGTTACTTGCAGAAATCAATGAATACTTCATACAGAATTTGAAATTAAGAATAAAAGGGAACTATCAGATATTCCCTTCATTCATCCGGGGTATTGATTTTGTTGGGTACAGGATATTTTTGAACAGTACCCTGTTGAGAAAATCCACCTGTCAGGAAATGAAGCGGAAGATGACCAACATTAGGAAGAAAGTTGAAAACGGTCAGGAAATGAACTATTCAGAATGGTGTTCAATCAATTCCTATAAGGGTTGGTTGAAACATTGTGACAGTTCCCATTTATCAGATAAATATATTGTGCCTATTCAGCAATACGCTGATGATTATTATACAAACCATATCAAGGCAAAGAAAAAGAAGAAAGGCGGTAAAAAGCATGAAAGAGTACGGAAAAGTACGCAGTACAAAGCAGCCTGAACAGAAAGTCATTGATGACTATTCAGTTTGGGTTGCTGCAAACATCACCCCGGTCACAGAAGCCGGGACAGATGAACAGCCGGGGTTCACTGGTTATGAATATGACCTGACCCAATACACCAAGGATGAATACATCAAAATGATTGATGACAGGAACACATCCTTGGAAGATCAGATGACACAGGCACAGGAAGCCATGTGTGAAATCTATGAAATGATGGCATAAGGAAGGGGTGAGAATATGGCAAATATTTATGCAGCACTTATCATTAAGGGTAAGAAGTCAATCAATGATGTTCCTGACAAGATCAGGGATGAAGTCAAACAGGTGCTGATTGATGAAGGACACCCGGAACTGGCAGAAGGTGGTAACTGATGTTGTTTCAGTTCATCATAAAAATTTTATTTAGAAAGGATGTGGAATCTATGGCAGTGATCTATGCAACCCTTATCATTAAGGGCAAGAAAACCTTTGCTGATGTACCTGAGAAAATCAAGGACAAAGTGAAGGAAGTTCTGATTGACCTTGATTGCCCTGAATTAGCAGAGTAATCAACAAACAAGGAAATTATCACAGGAACAAAAACAACCGCTATATGACCCTTATATGAGGTCACAAGCGGTTGTTTTTATGTTCAGAAAGGACAGAGAAAATGAAACAGACTATTTGCAGTGTATTAGGTGTGATTGGTTCAGCAATCGCATCTTTTTTTGGTGGTTGGGATGCGGGACTTACAACCCTTCTGATCTTCATGGGTCTTGATTACATTTCAGGACTGATTGTTGCGGGGGTGTTCAAGAACAGTCCTAAGACAGACACAGGTTCACTTGAAAGCAAGGCGGGGTGGAAAGGTCTTTGCAGAAAGTGCATGACCCTGATTTTTGTACTGGTTGCATACCGCCTTGATCTTGTCATTGGCACAAATTACATCAGGGATGCAGTAATTATTGCGTTCATTGCCAATGAAACAATTTCCCTTGTGGAAAATGCGGGTCTTATGGGGTTACCACTCCCGGCAGTCATCACCAAGGCTATTGATATTTTACAGAAAAAGACAGAAAGTGAGGTAAAAAATGAGTAATTCAAGTTTAGTATGTTATACAAAGTTATCACCAAACCATTCAGGAAAGCGTACACACAGTATTGACCGTATCACACCGCATTGTGTAGTCGGTCAGTTATCGTGTGAAACAATTTGTGCTTGTTTCCCGGAAGGAAGGGGGGCAAGCTGTAATTATGGTATCGGTTCAGATGGTAGAATTTCCCTTTGTGTTGATGAAGGTAACCGTTCTTGGTGTTCTTCATCCAATGCAAACGATCAGCGGGCGGTTACTATCGAATGTGCATCTGATAAAACTGAACCGTATGCAATGACGGATGCAGTATATGAATCACTGGTGAACCTTTGCACAGACATCTGCAAGCGTAACGGAAAGAAAAAACTTCTTTGGTTTGCTGATAAGGATAAAACACTTGCTTACAATCCGGCATCTGATGAAATGGTCATCACTGTTCATAGATGGTTTGCAAACAAGTCTTGTCCGGGTGATTGGTTATATAATCGTTTGGGTGATCTTGCTGCAAGAGTAACTACAAACCTTGGTGGTAGTCAGTCATCTAACAATGATGTTTTATACCGTGTTCAGACCGGTGCATTTTCTGTTAAAGAAAACGCTGATCGTATGCTTGAAAAAGTAAAGGCAGCCGGATTTGACACATACATGATTCAGGTTGATGGAATGTATAAAATTCAGGTCGGGGCATATAGCAAGAAAGAAAATGCTGATGCAATGGCAAACAAGCTGAAAGCAGCCGGGTTTGATACTTTCATTACTACGCATGGGGGTCAGGCGGTGTCAACTACTTCAACACCTACAAGGGAAGTCACCATTGGTAGTGCCGTAAGGTTAAAGAAAGGTGCAAAGACTTATTCAGGTGGTTCACTTGCATCATTCGTGTATGAAAGAAATCATCAGGTAACACAGTTAAGTGGTGACCGTGCTGTCATTTCATACAAAGGTACAGTTGTTGCAGCGGTTCACAAAGATGATCTGATTCTTGTGTAACCGGGTGTTACTAATTTGTTACTAAATAGCGGGATTTTGTGAGATTTGCGGAGATATTCAAAACTGAACTTTTCAGCAAATACGGGCAAAAAGCGGGGTGTTATATCAATGAAATTTATGATATAACAGCTACAGCAATTTATACATTGGAAGGTGAAGTGCTTGCCGATGAAGATGTAGTAACAATAAAGAAAGTCGGAGTGTTTCCTATATCATATGTATTTATCATTCTTTGATGAGATGTTTACCAGTCCAAAAGACAGAGCAAAAAGTATAATAATGAAGGCCACGAAATATAGACTGCCCATTGTATTTTCCATGGACGCTATAAAATCGTATGAACCGTGTAAAAGAACTGGTACCACAATGCTGAATATTCTGAATATCTTGGAGCTAAACATTTTTCCCCGATTATACTGTTTTCTTGCGAGACCATAGAATACACCCATAAACACACCAAAACAGGCATGTCCTGGAATTGCTGTTATTGCTCTTACAATAGCAGTTGAAAAACCATATGATAAAACATAGTTGATATTTTCCCAAAGGGCAAATCCGAGAGAAACAAATACTGCATATACAACACCGTCATACTGACAGTTAAATTCTGGATTATTCCATGTCCGTTTTTTTAAGAAGAAATACTTTGAGCTTTCTTCGGCTATGGCAACAATAACAAAATAAAGAATTATCTGATACAGCAATGTATTTCCGGGAACAAAGTATGATAAAATCCATTCCCCTATTTTTTCCTCAATTAAGGCAATAATGGTGGATAGAATTCCCGCAATAACTAGCTGTCTTAAAAGGTAGCCGCTTTCCTTTTCCATTCTGTCTGCTCTGTATACTTTAATCATAAGGAATACCGCAGGAATAACTGCCGATAATATTAATATCCAGTTATACATCATTATGGGTTCTAATATAAAATAAAACATATATCTGCTTGCTCCTTATTGTGCTTTTTATTTCTGTTTTTATAATTATATATCTCATATATTCTGATAACAAGCTTCTTTATAATATATTAATAAATGGAAATGCGAAATCATGGCAGCCAGTTAGATGTTATGAAAAATAACAAATCTTGCTGTCAGGTCATCAAAGAGCTATAATATATTCAGTTTATATGCGTGAAAAATTTAAACGAGTATTTTACTAAGGGTAAAACTATGATTAAAAGGTAAAGAAAGAATAAAGTGGGTTCAAGGAGGAGCTGCATGAAAGGTGATTATGAAGTAATAAACAGATTATTGAATGAAACAATGCACATGGATTTTCCATTTCTTGCAAGTGAGGATAAGAAGAAAAGGATTGTTGAAGATAAGAAGATATATATAGAAGATACAATAAAAGAAGCGTTTGCAGATATGTATCCTGAAAAGTTGGAATTAAATAAGTTGTGGAATGAGGCCTTAGATTATGCAGGCAGCAAATTTGATAGTCTTCCTGTATCGAAAAAGCTGAATGGATTTTATTTGCAGGAGCTTATGCATAGGTATGTTGAATTATTAGGAAATGTAGTGACAGAGAATAAGGAGAATTAATGCTATGGGGGAACATGAAGAAAAAATTGAAATAATGAGAAAGTATCTTACAGATATGTCAACGGGATTTTACTGTCATATTGGCGGTGAAGTTCCAAGCAAAAAAATTAATAATGCGTTAAAAACATTTGCACAGGGAATGGATAGTGATACTATAATTGGATTCTATGATACAACTTCATTTGGGAGTGGTAAGAATGGATACATTTTTACCGATGATAAAATGTATTATGTTGAAATGTTTGAAAAACCTAAAAAGTTGTGGTATGACGATATTAAGCAAATACGAATGCTAAAGAGTAGTAAAAAGGATAGTGACCGGGAATTAGCGATAGATTTTTTAGATGGGAGTTCACTTTATATAGAAGGTGGTCTGATAAAGAAGACTCCATTAAAAAATTTCCTTAATGAAATGAAAAACTTTGAGGCTAACAAAAAGGCGGAGAAGAAGAAGATTGAAAATGAAAAGAAGAATAATTTCGGAGCTGAATCAGCAGGTCGAGGGATAGGAGCATTTAGGACTGTTAATAATCAGTTTGAAGAAGAGAAATTTCATTCAAGACAGGGACATGGTTTTGCTGCAGAAAGGGCTAATAACCTATTTGATAAGCTGACAGGACATGATGCAAAGATTGTTGGAGATGATAACGCTAAAAATGGTGCTGACAGAGTTGTTGATGGCGTAAATATACAGTCGAAGTATTGCGCTACAGGAAAAAGATGTATAAATGAATGCTTTGAAAATGATGGAAAAGGTACATTCAGATATATGACGGATGGAAAACCAATGAAGATAGAAGTTCCATCTGATAAGTATGATGAAGCTGTAATGGCAATGGAGGAGAAGATAAAAAATGGACAGGTAAAGGGGGTGTCTGATCCTAATGAGGCAAAGAATATTGTTAAGAAAGGACACTTTACATATGCACAGGCAAAAAATATTGCTAAAGCAGGAACTGTTGAATCTCTTACATACGATGCAGTAAACGGAACAATAATAGCATCCTCTGCATTTGGTGTTACTGCGATGATTACATTTGCGACATCAATGTGGAATGGAGAAGATTTTGAAGATGCTATAAAAATTGCAACATATTCAGGTCTTAAAGTAGGTGGAACAGCATTTATTACATCAGTACTTGCAGCGCAATTATCTAAAGCTGGGCTTAATAGTGCACTTGTAGGAAGTTCAGAAGCTATTGTTGCTATGATGGGGCCGAAAGCATCTGCAGTTTTAATTAATGCATTCCGTATAGGTTCAAAGCCTATTTATGGCGCAGCGGCAATGAAAGCTGCCGCAAAGCTCTTAAGGAGCAATACAATTACGGCAGGCATCACATTTGTTGTACTGTCTTCCTTTGATGTTGCCAACATATTCAGAGGGAGAATATCAGGAAAACAGTTGTTTAAAAATATGGCAAATACAGCTGCAACGGTAGGGGCTGGAACAGGAGGCTGGGTTGCTGGCGCAGCAATCGGTTCCGCAATTCCAGGAATAGGTACAATTGTAGGTGGCTTAGTTGGTTCTATGGTTGCTGGTTCTGCTGCAGGTAAAGTAACAAATGCTGTGGTAGGAAGTTTCATTGAAGATGATGCGGATAAAATGGTGGAAATAATTCAGGATGTGTTTACTGAAATGGCATCCGAATATCTTCTTAGCAATAAGGAGGCAGAAAAGTCCGTAGACAGATTAAAGGATAAATTAGATGGAAAAACGCTTAAAGATATGTTTGCAAGTAATGATAGGAAGAACTTTGCAAGAAATCTTTTGACTCCGATAATTGAAAATCAGATCTCTAAGCGGGAAGTGGTACATAAATTAACTGAAGAGCAAATGCTTTATGGAATAAGGGAGGTTCTTGAAGATATCAGTGATATGGAAGAAAGCTATGCTTAAACTAAAAAGATATGCATCGTGTAGCATAAATAACATTAGATAAAATACAGGTATTGACTTAAGTTCTTACCCATTATAATGTGATATTAGAAATTTTTGACAAATGGAGTGTTCCAGATGTTTTGACCACATGTTGGTGATTTTATGTCTGGATATATACATAATTTAGGACCAGCATTTTGCTGGTCTTTTTTATTAAATTGCTGGAGGTTGTGTATGAAAAGAGTAAAAACATTAATGCAGGTGAAATATCAGAACTGCCTGATGAAGAATATGTGTTACCATATGGAATTTCTAATGAGGACTAGTAATTAATATGCAAGAAGATTCCCGCATTCAAAAAATTCTGTCAAGTCCAAGCATACTATAACTCCAAACTATCCGCATTAAGCAAAAAATACTTCATTCCCATGATTACAAAGCCTTCTTCATTTCTCCAAGGTTTTTTTGTTCCGTTTACTATCACAATCTTTTTAAATGAATCTGGAATATTTCTAAATGAATTAAGTTCCTGCTTCTGCTTTTCCTCTGAAGTCATATCGTAAGCCACCTGAATATAATATC
>OGPL01000149.1_pt1 | contig 72561 bp, 79 predicted proteins | sample 1552901 | NCBI WGS metagenome assembly OGPL01 (sample SAMEA2580244, study PRJEB22360) | human gut metagenome | biome: human gut; feature: human-associated habitat; material: faeces | place: Denmark | collected 2008/2010 | reverse complement strand
TGGTAGAGCAACTGACTCTTAATCAGTGGGTCTAGGGTTCGAATCCCTAAGGGGACACCATGCCGAAGTAGCGCAATTGATAGAGCAACTGAATCGTAATCAGTAGGTTGAGGGTTTGATTCCTTCCTTTGGCACCAGGTGAATCATTAAACAACTACCAAGTTGTTTTTTATTTTGCTCTTTATTAAAGTTATATGTTCTAAATAGATTATTATAAAATAGACTTTTGGCAAATATTAAAAAACATGTTATTATGAATATGTCAAGGAAGTTTGGCATAAAATAAAAAAGGAACATTCAATAGTCACATGTTGAGTGTTGCCAATTTTAGTTAGTTCCACCTAAATCTGCGTTAGAGTTAGGTGGTTTTCTTATATTAAAATATTTTTACTTGCCATAAAGTTAACTATTTGTTAATATATTAAATACATGAAAGGCTTTATATGAATGATACATGGTTTCCTACTCCTATTGAGAAATTAAGAAAAAACTTTATTTTTAGTGATGAATACTCTGTAGTAAGTGATGTTTGTTACTCAATACAATACCTAGAGTTTTTAAGTCATGAGCTTGCGACACATAATCTTACTATGGTTATTAGAAAACAAATTATAAAAAATTATATAATAGTGGCCTCGGGTATTATTGAAGCGATATTTTATATAGTTTGTAAAAATAAGAAAATTATAAAGAAAAAAAGTATCCATTTTGATACTTTGATTAAGCTAGTATTAGATAATAATTTACTTAGTTTATCTAGTAAAGAGTGTTTAGTAATACATAGTTTGAGAAGGCTTAGAAATAAGGTGCATATTTATAGTAATACATATTATTATGATACTTCGTTTAATAGTTTTAACTTTGATGATTATGATAGAATGAGAGACATTTTAAAGATAATATTATCTAATAAAGAGATTGCTTTAGATTGTAAGGGTAATATTTAGTTATGAACTTTAGATAGGAATAATGGTACTTTAAAGATTATTTCTCTATCGTTAGTATCTGTTACAGTGATTAAAAGATAGAAAGAATCACTAAAAAAAGATTTATTATTATTTTCTAACTTTTCTAAGTTAAAAGATATTTCATTAATTATGTTAGTTAAAGTGGTTGGAGTATCCATATTATAAGTTTTACTACCTAAGTTTAATTCATAGTTAGTTAATTTTTGATAGATAGAACACTCTATTTGTTTATAAAATTTTTCTTTTTCAGTACCAGTATATTCAATATTAGAAATATAGATGGATGTTTTCTTATCATCATAAGCAATACTTCCAGTTATGTTAAAGTCATTACTGGGAGATGTTATTTTACGAAAATGGTAAGTACTATTATGTTCAAGAAGTAACATAATTATTAAAGTTAGTAAGGCAATGATATCAAGTACAAGACCAATAATATGAATTTTCTTTCTTTTGGTTTGGAAAAATTTGGTTTCGGTTGGTTTACCACTTAAAAGTTCTTCAATAGAGACATTAAAATCTTCACTCATTTGTTTTAAAAGAGAAATATCAGGTATATTTAGACCTCGCTCCCATTTGCTTACGGCTTGATAGGTAACGTTATATTTATTGGCAAGGTCTTTTTGGGTTAGATTATTGTCTTGACGTAATTTCTTTATAAATTCACCAATTTTTTCTTGGTTCATAACGACCTCCTAACTTATTTAGAATTATTATTATAGTTTTTTAAAAAGCTTTGGTAGTTACCGTTTTCTTTGGTTCCTAAAACACAATTCAAGTTAATATTATCCATACTTTTAAAGATATTATAATCAATGTCTTTATTTACTTGACGGAGTTTTTTGATTAGTTCTTTCATTTCTTTACGTTTACTAGTGCCATCATTTATTAAGGAGCAGCCTTCTGTGAATCGGCAGGCACAGTTTATGAAGGTTAGTTCATTGGTGTTACGCCATGTTATTATGGCACTTTCTTTAACTAAGTATAGGGGTCTTATTAGTTCAAGGCCTTCGAAGTTATCACTGTGAAGTTTTGGCATCATGGTTTTAATTTCAGCACCATAGAACATTGATAAAAGTGTGGTTTCTATAACATCGTCGAAGTGATGTCCTAGGGCGATTTTGTTACATCCTAGTTCTTTAGCTTTATTATATAGATATCCCCTACGCATTCTAGCACATAAGTAGCATGGACTTTTAGAGTCTATTTTGGCAACGACATCAAAGATATCACTTTGGAACATTTCGATTGGAACGTTTAATATTTTGGCATTATCTAAAATAAAGTCGCGGTTGTAATCATTATATCCGGGATCCATAACAACATAGTGAGCATTAAATTTAATCTTACCATGACGTTGTAACTCTTGGATACATTTGGCTAGTAAAAACGAGTCTTTGCCACCACTTATACAAACCATGATATTGTCATTTTCTTGAATTAATTCGTATTCGTTGACAGCTTTAACGAAAGGTCGCCAAATTTCTTTACGATATTTTTTAATAATACTTCTTTCTATTTCTTGATATTTTTCCATAATTATTCACTTTCTAATATTATATCTAAAGTATTTAAAAACTTGGTTATTTCTTCTTGGGTAGTTAAGTGCGATAGACTTACCCGGATGGAAGAAGAAGATAATTTTTTATCTTTGGTTAAGGCATATACTAACTTAGAAGGAGTTTCTATTGGACAGCATGAAGTTTTGGTAGAAACATAGATACCATACTCTTCTAAGGATTCTTGGATGTCTAAAGATTTTTTATCTTTAACACTGAAGTTGATAGTATATGGTAGAGAGTTATCTCGGCTGTTGATTACAATGTTTTTCTTAGTTTTTAAATAATCTTTGATTTGGGTATTTAAATTTTTTACATAGTCATAACGAGTATTCATATTTTCGAGGGCAATTGTTAGGGCGCAATCTAGGGCAGCAATGTTTGCAGTTTCTGGGGTGCCACTGCGATAAATGGTAGCTGATTTACCTCCTAGGATTTGTGGGATTAGAGAAATATTTTCTTTTTTTACTAACATGCCAAATCCTGGTAGGCCATAAAATTTATGTGGGGTAATCGTTACAAGGTCGATATTACTTAGGTCGACTGGTACTTTGCCGATGACTTGGGAGGCATCTGTATGAAAAATGATATGAGGATATTCTTTTAGCATGATAGCGATATCTTCAACCGGTTGTCTAAGGCCTAGTTCACTATCAACAGTACAAACACTTACTAAAATAGTATCGGGGCGAATCATATTTTTTAGAGTTTCGATATCTATTAAGCCACTCTTATTAACAGGAATTAGTTCGATTTCAAACCCTAGAGTTTGGAGGTATGTGGCACAAGAGACGATGGAGTTATGTTCTAAGCTACTGATTAAAATATGCTTACCATAGTTTTTATAACGAAGAGCAGTACCTTTAATAGCCAAGTTGTTGGCTTCAGTAGAACCACTGGTATAGATGATTTCTTGAGGTTTGATATTAAGCAAAGAGGCAATATGGCTAGTTTTAGTATCAATTAGTTTCTTAGCTTCTAAGCCTAGATAATGGTTAGAATTAGGGTTAGCATAATACTTTTTAGTTATTTCAACATAAGTATTTAAAACCTTATTATCAACCGGAGTAGATGCTGCATAATCTAAATATTCCATACTCTTCACCTCTTTAAAACTTCTTTTATTATAAAGCAAAAATGAGGACTTTTTCAAGTAATATCCTCATTTTTTATATTGGTTCAACTAATTTGTTAGGCCTTGCCAATCAGCAAATTTATCTTTGAAATATTCAACATAGGATTTAGATAGAATAATTCTATTACCCTCAGTAATTTGTTCTTCTGCTGGAGTTGGGTTGCAGCCGCCCTTTTCCTCTCCTACTTTATTAATATGGAACTTAGTGCCACAGTTTTGATAGATAATGTATTCTCCACTTTGAATAAAGTACGCTTTAGAAGATATTGAACATACTTGACAAGTATTAAAGGCAATTCTTACTTTGCCATCGGTACTGCGAACAAGGATTAGTTGGATAGTAACATCATCAGCTTTATAATTTAGAAATTAAGCTTTGGTTGTAATATCTTGAGTTTCGATAGCAATTTTATCTTTGTTGGTTGTTTGTTCGCAGCCTGATAAAAAGAAGAGACCTAGTGTTATAATAAGGTAATATAATATCTTATTCATGATTGGTTACAATACTTATTACTTCGTAATCTAAGTCAGTAATGGCTTTCTTAAGTATATTTATATCTAGTTTTTCTTTACTTTTTATAATAGCTTCTTTCTTATCTAAATCTATTTTTACTTTTTTTACACCTTCGATATTTTCTAAGGCATTGATTACTTTAGCGGCACAGTGTTGACACTTCATACCTTCAATTTTAATGATAGTTTTTTCTTTATTAAACATAATTATTTCTCCTTTTATTTTCTAAGTCTTAGGGCATTTAATATTACGGTAAGACTACTAAGCATCATAGCTAGTGATCCTAGCATAGGGTTCATGGTGATATTAAATCTAGTTAGTAAGCCCATGGCAATAGGAATAGTTATAATATTGTAGAAGAAAGCCCAGAAGAGGTTTTCTTTAATTATTTTTAGGGTTTTAGTACTAATATTTATTAGTTTTACAAGACTCATTAGAGAGTCATTAAGTAAGATAACATCGCTAGATTTAGAAGCAATATCCGTAGCGTTAGTAACAGTTACTCCTATATCGGCTGTAGCAAGACTTGGCGCATCATTAATACCGTCTCCTACCATCATAACTTTTTTACCCTTACTTTGAAGACTCTTGATTTTGTTAGTCTTATCTTGGGGATAAACATTGGCAATTACTTCTTTGATATTTAGTTCTTTAGCTACTAGATTAGCAGTAGTCTTGTTATCACCAGTTAACATTATAGTATTGATATTCAAATCTTTTAACTTAGATATTACTTCTTTCATATCTTTTTTAATTATATCTTTTATACCTATTAGGGCAATTATTATATTGTTTTCAATAACATAGATAATACTAGAACCATTTTGGGTAAGGGTTTGTTCATCTTGAAAATGGGTATTTTCGATAGCTAGCTTAGCAACTAACTTAACGTTACCAAGGTAATATTTTTTATTATTTAGAGTGGCTTCTAGTCCAAGACCATCGAGGTTTTTAAAGTTTGTTACTTTTTCATATTTAGTATCTTTATTGATTAGAGATTTAGCTATGGGGTGATTGGAGTTAGTTTCAATACGCCCAACAAGGTAGTAAAGTTTATCTTCAGAATAAGTACTATAGTTATAAAGTTTGGATATTTTTAATGTGCCATAAGTTATAGTTCCAGTTTTATCCATAACGATTGTATCAATTTTACTGGCATCTTCTAGAATTTGACTTTTTTTGATTAAGATACCATTTTTAGCACACTTGCCTTCACTAACGACTATACTTAAAGGGGTTGCTAGCCCTAGAGCACAAGGACAGGCCACTACTAAAATGGTTACAAAATGAGTTAGAGCGAGGTTTAAATCATGAGTGAAAATCATATAGAAAATGAATGTTAGAATACTTAAGATAATAACTATAGGAACAAATATGCCACTTACTTTGTCAGCTAGGGAGGCAATTTTTGGTTTAGTGTTGGTAGCTTCAACGACTAAGTTAACGATCTTTGAAATAGTAGAATCTTTGCCAATGTTTTGGGCAATGTATTCAATGGCTCCATTAATATTTAGACTGCCCGCTACGACTTTGCTATTAGCCTCTTTCTTAACAGGGGTTGATTCGCCGGTAATAAAAGATTCATCAACGTAGGTAGTACCCATACTAACAATACCATCACAAGCAATTTTCATACCAGGAAGACATAGTAGAGTATCACCTTTTTGAATTTCATCTAAAGTTATCTCTACTCTCTTACCATCAGTAAGCTTTATGGCTTTATTAGGTGTTATTTCTACTAATCCTTTAATGGCGTCATAAGTTTTTTCTTTATTTATATTATCAATGAAACGACCTAGTTTTAAGAAGTAAATGATTATACAAACAGATTCATAGTATAGAGATTCTACATACATAGAGTGTCCTTTAAAAATCATAACTGTGTTATATAGACTATAAAAGAAACTAGAAAGAACACCAATTGTTACTAGAGTATCCATGTTAGGACTTTTATGAATTAAATTTTTATAACCATTTAGGATAATGTCTTTACCGTAAAATAGGAAGATAAGAGAAAATATAAGAAGGCATATAGAATAGTTTATAGGATGGTTAATCATATTTAAGAATGAGATTACGGGGAGTTTTACCATATGAGCCATAGCAATATATAACACTAATAATGCTAGGATACCATAAATTATTAAAGGAGTTTTAGAATGTTTATTTTTCTTAAGTTTAGTTTCGTCGAATATACCTAGAGATTTAAAGCCAGCTTCTTTAATATATTTTTCGATGGTATTTAAAGTTAGGTTATCTTCATAAGTAATAAGAGCTTGCGCTAGGACAAGATTAATGCTGGCATCAATGATACCAGGTTGTTTTTTTAGATATTTTTCTAGGGATGAAGAACAGGCACTGCAAGTCATACCACCAATGTTTAAAATTATTTTTTGCATATAAAATCCTTTCTATAGTTTATTTACAATTTTGATATTGTTTTTTAACATGTTCATCCAACAGGTATAAATGAAAGTACCTTCTTTGGTTGGATAGAACTCTATTATGTTATCGCCAGTTTTTAATTCTTGGTTAATATTATATTTGGGAATTATAAGAGAATTGTTGCAGCCGGTTAAGTATTTTTTATCAACATGGATTATCATTTTAACGGGTTTGGCTACTTCTACTTTGATATCTTGATAGCCGTTATAAGTAATGTTACTATCTATTGTAGGAATGACATTGAATACGTTAAACCCAAATATTTTGTAAGTTAGAGAAATAATTAAGATTATGATAGTAAGTATTAAAAATGATTGGTTTAAGTCGGTTTTTTTTTAGTTCTTTTAAGTTAGTTTTAATATACGAAGCCTTGGCTATATAGCCAGCTTGGGGTAAACATTAATAATTTCATCGTTAGTAAGGATTCTTCATAAATTATGTGGGCAATAAAGTTTTTGGTTGTAACTTCTTTAACATGGGATAGATTTAATAAAGCTTTTTGGATACTTGTTTCGCAGTTTTGACAGTGAATACCTTTGATTTTTACATAGATTTTAATCATTATTTAAGTTTTCCAAAGAGGTCTACTACTTCGTCTAAGATTTCTAATTTATTATCTTTTATATTTTTTACAACACAAGTACGTAAGTGGCTTTTGAGCATTTCGGTACCAAGACTTTTTAAAGCGTTTATGGTGGAAGATATTTGAATTAGGACGTCATTGCAATATCTATCGTCTTCGATCATTTGAGAGATGCCATTTACTTGGCCGGCAATTATTTTTAGACGTCTATTTAAGTCTTTCTTTTCTTCTTCGGTACGATGTTTCATTCTTGTACATTTTTCACATTCCATTTTCATCACTATTGTCATTATAGGGTGTAGGTGGTATACCTGTCAAGAGAATACATTAAAAAAGTCTCGTTATGAGACTTTAGTTATTCTTACATAGCCATTGCCTTCCTTAGCGCAATTTGATGTTGCACTAGCACTATGGCATGTTACACTTATAGTTTTTGTGGCTGCGGCATTGGATGTAGCACAGTTATAGCAATACATAGCTTTATTTTTTAGAAGCAAATTTCCAATATATCCAGAACCACCACCGGCGCCTCCAGCATATGTTGTACCACCGCCACCAAAGAAGCCACCGCCGCCATAAGCTCCAGTATCGGTACTACTATAACCAGAACCGCCTAAGCCAAATGAACCATTGATTACTCCTGATGAAGCATGAGATGACATGACAACACCCTTTCCGCCTTGGGTTTGACTTCCTCCTGTCCCATAATAAGGATAAGTATTAGTACCAATTGTATAACCAGCAGCCCCAATATAGCCACCGCCAGAGCCACCATAAACACGTTCTCCAGCGCCGCCACCACCGGCGACAATTAATATTTCACTTTTTTTATATTGTAAATTGTTAAGGGTACTGTTAGTTAAGGCAATATGAGTAGCTCCACCACCACTATTATAACTACTGGCGTTATTATCGGCTTTGCCACCATTATAGCCTGGAGAATTACTATCATATCCAGAACCACCAACATGAATATATAGTGTACTATCTTTAGTTAGAGTTACAGTTCCAACAGAATAACCGCCGTAGCCACCTACTCCATCATATGAATTACCACCTTGGGCTCCCCATATTTCTAGTTTATAAGTTCCAGTGGCAGGAATCTTTAATGTTTGTTCCGTACCAGTAAAGTCATAAGTCTTAGTTTGAAAACTCTCAGTAGTTTTTTCAGTATTTGTGCCATCTATATAAGATATTATGGCATAACCATTACCAACTTTAGCACAATTATCAAGGGGTGATGAGTTTTTGCAAGTCGTTGATATTGTTTTCGTATCAACCGATGAAGATTCTTGGCAATTAAAGCATGACATCATTTTGTTAGTCAATTTAGGGTTTCCTATGTAGCCAGAACCACCGCCACCACCACTGTGAGCACGATTGGTACCGCCACCGCCATAGTAGCCACCACCGCCACCATTGCCACCATATCCTACTTCGTTAAGATCGGAACCTTTGCCAAAGATGGCTTTGTTATCTTTTAAGTAGTTATCATATCCACCACTAGTTTGGGTTCCACCACTACCAAAATATGTTGGATAATCGTCGGCATAATTTCCATTATTTCCTGATATTCCGCCACCAGCTCCACCAGGGACCATAGCACCGCCACCGCCACCGCCAGCGACAATTAAAATATCACTTTTTTTGTCTTGTAAATTGTTAAGAGTTTGGTTAGTTAATGCAATATTGGTTGCTCCACCACCGCCAGAGCCTCCTTGAGGATTTGATGAGGCATTAACGATGCCACCATATCCACCACCATTAAAGCCACCATTGCTTTTGGCTTTTCTAGTGTATGGTGAGCCTTGGCCACCGACAGCAATATACAATTTGCTGCCTTTGGTTAATTCAATTTTGCCTTCCGAATAACCACCCACACCACCATCGCTTGGACTGTCACTACCACCTTGGGCTCCCCAAACTTGAAGTTTATATTTGCCAGTTTTGATAACTGTGTATTCTTGAACTGAACCTGTATAGTCAAATTTAGCAGGACTTGGATTAGAAATTTCTTGATCTTCAGTAGAAGCTTTAACATATGATATTTTGGCATAGCCTGCTCCTTCTTTAGCACAGTTTGATGTTGCTGTAGCACTATGACATGTTACACTTATTGTTTTGGTATTTGCGGCATTTGAAGTAGCGCAATTATAGCAGTACATGGCTTTATTGGATAAGTCAGAATTTCCTATATAACTTGAGCCACCGCCGGCTGAACAATGGCTAACGCCACCACCATAGTATCCGCCACCAGCGCCAGTATAATTTCCACTAGCCCCAGAGCCAAATACTCCAGATGCAATACCACCACTACCACTTGTTGTTTGATTGAAATATGAGCCACCCCGATTTTGGGTGCCACCATATCCAATAGCGCTAATTCTAGCATCGGTAGTGTTTTCTTCATAACGCCCACCATTATTGCCAGATATTCCACCACCAGCACCACCATTAACACACATTATGGCTTTATTCGCAGCAGCACCGCCACCACCAGCAGAAACGATATAAATCTCATCATTACTAGAATAATTTGATAAAGTGCCCTTATTAGTTTTGGAAATGTGAGTAGCTCCACCACCAGAGGCAGTTATTTCATTAGTGTCACTTGTCGGACTAGAACCACCGCCACCATTATAACCTCCAGATAAAGGGCGATGAGTTGTGTAGCCTAATCCAGACCCACCAACAGTAATGTAAATTACATCATCTTTTTTCAAAGTTATTTCGCCCGTACTATAAGCCCCATATCCTCCTATACATCCTGATGTTGATCCACCTTGAGCACCCCAAGTTTCAAGTTTATAAACACCTGTTTTGGGAACAATATATTTTTGAACTGAACCGGTATAACCAAAACTAGAAGAAACAGGATCTGGTTCTGGTGTTGGGTCAGGATTAGGGTCAGGGTCAGGATTAGGATCCGGCGTTGGGCCAGGGTCAGGATTGGGATCAGGCGTTGGATTGGGATCAATTGGATCAGTATCAAGATCACGAAGTTCAAATTCACATTTTTTTTCTTTATAACCATCACTTGTGGTATCCCATTTAATACCAACTGAATAAAGATCTTTAATATCAACTATTTTTGTACCATCAGAGTCAAAGTCTAAATCTTCATCAATGATACCTTCACTAACTAATTTAGATAATTTTATCTTGCAGCCATTGGCAAGACAATTATCCCGGTTTTGACCAGTTATTATTTCGGCTTGGAGAGAATCAATGGCCGAGCAGGCGGCTTTTTCAATTTCAGCAATACGACGTTCTTTCAAGGATTTATTTTGTTTAGATTCTACACCTTGCATATTAACAATGATAACTGTTGATGCTAGAGCAAGTAATGCCATTGTAATAATTAATTCGACTAATGTATAACCATTTTTCTTCATCGCTACTCTCCTTACTTTTATATTCTAAGTGTATTATATCATAATAAAGATTGTTTTTTATAAAATACTGAGAAAATTTTCTTATAAATCAAATACTTGTTGTTTAGAAAAATATAGGCAAGTAAAATAATAAATGAAACAATGGTTAATATTAACCCAACCTTTAGACCAGGTGGATAATATGTAAATGCTATATTATTAACGCCTTTATTTATCTTAATTGCTATTAAACCATTATCAACTTTTTCAATTTCTACTTTGGATTCATTAACAAATGCTCTCCATCCCTTATCATAGGGAATAGTATATAAAACTAAAGTATCTTTAGAAACATCAATTTTGGCATTAAAACCATTATTAATAAATTTAAAAGTATTAGAGAATACTTCAACATCGTCGTTATAGAGATCTTTATACTTATTAATTTGATCATTATTAAGTACAATTGTGTTATTTATAATTTGGTATTTTTCTAAGGTATTTTTACTTAGAAATTCTTCATTACTTATATAATTATTAAATACAAAGCCTAGGTCTTTATAATTATTATTTAAATAAATTTGATAATTATCAGTCTTTTTATAAAGTTTATACTCTTCGCTCTCTTCATTAGTACATGAAATAAAATATTTTACTGATAAAAAATCATTTAAAGGATTATTGACTTCAATATTAGTCAAAACAGCTCTTGGATAATCAACACTATTATAAAATTCAAATGCTTGTCCAGATATATTAGTATTAAAAGACCATAAGTTGCTATTTTTAAAAATCATTCCTTGATTATAGTAGCAATTAGAAAATGAATTACTTCTAACTAAGTTATCAAATTTTATTTCTTTATAGCTATTTATATAATCATAATATTTTTGGTTATATTCAAGATCGTTATTGCGATATTTATAAATTGAGTAATTGGACCAGATAGTAGAAAATAGTGTAACAAAGATATATAAATACTTAATTCTATTTTTAGATCTATATATAATTGCGAGTGTAATTAAATTAATAATCATAAAACTAATTATCATAATTAGATAGTTAATATCATGAATATACTCAGTATTGGGATATTTATATGTTAATAATAAGTAAATTAAAATCATTACTAATAAACTTAAAAAGGAAGTAATAATACCTGTTTTGATACTAAGATTTTCTTCTATACATTTTATGGAAAGTAAAGACAAAATAAGAGCTGGCATATAAAACCATCTGGCATAGTATTTGGTTGTAAATAAGAAAAACGAACTATTAAGTATCGGGATGAACATAAATAAAATACAGGTAAATATCAATATACTAAGCCAGTTTTTTCTTCTTTTAAACGCATAAGAAATTGCTAAAGCTGAGCCAACAAAAGGAAGATATAAATCAATACTATCGTAATTAGCAAGATTCAAATATGCTCTTGGATTCATTACTTCTGAGGGAAAGAAAAATGTTCTAAATATTTCAATATAATTGATTATACTACTATATTTTAATGAACTAATTAAAGTAAAACTATTATTGATTCTAGGATTAGAAATGGTAAATAATAAGGAAGGTATTAAAACAACACTGGCAATTAAAGTTCCTAGTACTCCTTCTAATAAAATGGAAAAGAACTTTTTTACATTGAAAGTATAACTTTTACAAATAATTTTAATAAGATAGTAAATAACAATAAAAACTACTTGCCCGATAAACATAAACCAGTTGGTAAACGCTAGCAAAGAAATAGTTAAAGAAAAACATCCTTTTTTATTATCATATACTAAATTATCTAGATTATATAAAAGTAAAGGAAATAAAACGACGGAATCATAAAAATGAAAAAGCATGTTGGTAAATTGAAAGCCTGAAAAAGAATATAATAAAGATCCTAGTACTACTAACTTTTTATCTTTAACGTAACGTTTTAAAAATAAATAGGAAGTTAAACCAGATACTCCGAATTTAATAATCATTAAAAATGGACATAAATAGGGATACCAGGTTGCAGGAAATAAATATGTAATAATATTAAAAGGACTAAATAAATTATAAAAACTGAATGTTCCTATAAAGTTGCTTCCTAAGTCATTAAACCAAGTCCATAGATAACTACCCTCTTTTAATGAATAATTAATAACTTCACCGAATACCATTTGTTGTAAATTTAAGTCGGCCCCTAGAAAAAATAGACCTTTTCCTAAAATTGTATTGGGTAAAATTACTAAGCATCCAACTAAAAAGGAAAATAAAAACGCTAGGATTTCGTATTTATATTTTTTTACTACTTTGGACATTATAATCACCAATATAATTGTATCAAAGATTTAAAAAAGCTTCAAATTTTAATGATGGGATATATATTTTTTTATGTTTAAGTTTATGCTAACGTATGATATAATTTTTAACATAGGAGGATAAAAAATGGAAAAGAATAGAACTGCACAAATAATAGCTATGATTGCTTTAGTTGTTGGAATTGCGGGATTATCAATCGGTTTTGCTTCATTTTCTAGTGTTTTGAATATTCAATCTAGTGCGAATGTTAAACCTGATAGTAGTACTATGAATGTTGATTTTTCTAGTTCAATTGATAGTGTTGAACTTAATGAAATAGTTCCAACTTCTACACCAAATAGTGTTACTGCTACTAATGGTACTATTGATAATAGTAATGATCCAGTTATATCAAATTTAAGTGCTGTATTTACTGAACCAGGACAATCTGTTGTATATAAATTTTATGCATACAATGCTGGGGAATTAAATGCTTATTTAAAGAGTATCGTTTATGAAAATGTAGCTAATCAAACTCAAGCTAAAATTTGTACTGCTAATGAAGGAACAACTAATGAATTAGTTCAAAAAGCTTGCGAAAATATTTCTGTTAAAGTAAAAGTTGGTAATGAGCTTGAAACTTCTAGTGGTAAAGCATCAATTACTGGACATTCTTTAGCTAAAAAAACTGGTGAACTTGTTACTGTTACTTTAGAATATGCGCCAAATGCAGAACGTGCTGATGGCGATTTTAGTGTTTCTTTTGGAAATATAGCTTTAAATTATAGTTCAGTAGACTAATTGAGGTGGGTAAAAATGAAAAAAAGTTATATAAGAATAATATTATTCATTTCAATCTTAAGTTTTATTTTTCTTTCAAATAGTTTTGTGTTTAGAAAGTTAGAAACTACTGGTTTAAATATAATTATGCTACTATCTTTGGTAGTATTTTATATGATACTAGGTTTTGAAAAAGATAGACATCGCTATGTTAAGGATGTCATCTTAGAAATTGTTATTTTTTTAATAGCTTTTTTTCTTATTTACTACTTGTTTGGCATTATAATTGGATTTGCCAAAAATACTAATTATTTTACGATAAAATCTTTTCTAAATATTATTATTCCTATAATATTATATATTTTTATAAAAGAATTTTTAAGATATCAACTTTTAAAAAAATCCAGTGAGTCGTGGATATTAATTGGATTAACGTGTGTATTTTTTATAATAATGGATAATGTTATTGCGTTAGAATCTCATATTCTTGGTTTTAATAGAGATACCTTTTTATTAATTGCGGTAAGTATTTTGCCATCTATTACAGAGAATATTTTGTGTACATATTTAGGGATTAAGGAAGGTTATAAACCGGGAATTGTTTACTTATTAATAATAAATCTTTATAAGTATTTAATGCCAATTGTTCCTAACCCTAGTGAATATTTGTATTCTTTGATCTTTTTAATAATTCCTCTATTATTATTAAAAAAGATAATTAACTGGTATAAAAGTGATCGAACTGATGCTCTTGAACGAGAATATTATCATCAAAGGGAAAAAAATTTGATAATATTTTTGCCTTTAATTATCTGTGCTTTTTGCTTAGTATATTTTGTTTCAGGGTATTTTAGATATTATGCTATTGCTATTGCTAGTAATTCTATGGTACCTAATATTTATAAGGGTGATGTTGTAATTGTAGATAAGTATTTTAAAGATATTACACAAGGTGATATTTTAGCTTATAATTATGATAACAAGGTAGTTGTTCATCGAGTTTATAAAATTATTAATACTAATGGTGAATATTATATTTATACTAAGGGAGATGCTAATCAAGATTATGATAAATATAAAATTACCCAGGATATGTTTGTAGGGATAGTTAAATCAAAGTTACCTTTAATTGGTTATCCTACAGTATTATTAAATGAAAGGTGGTAAATATTATGGCTAAGAAAAATAATTTTAAAAAGCATTATCAAGCTAAGAATAATAAATTTGATTTTTTAAATAGTACTTGGTTTTATATTTTAGTTTCTATAATATCATTACTTGTGGGAATCAAATTCATTAGTTTAGCATTAAAAGATACGAATAAAGATAAGCTTATATTTTTGGAAAAAGGTGGTATTAAATATAGTGTTTGTTTAAAAGAAAATGATTTTTTTGAAGATAATTGTTTATCATCTAATATGTCATATGTAGCTAGTTTAATTAAAAAAATATCACTAGATTTTAATTATCAACTTAATAGTAATATTGACGATTTAATTGATGCTGTTGATTATGAAATAACGGCTAAATTGATAATAAAAAATGGTGATACTTCAACAAAATATTATGAAAAGGATTATAATTTGGTTTCTAAAACAACAGATGTAATTGATAATAATAATACTTTTTATAATTTAAATAAAAGTGTAGATATTAATTATGATTATTACAATGAAATTGCAAATAGTTTTAAAGCTATGTATGTGATTAATTCTCAAAGTTACTTAGAGGTTTATTTAAATACTTCTAATAAGGTTAATTCTAAGTATAATAATATTCCTACCTCATCACAATTATTAGTGCAAATTCCTTTATCACAGAAAGCTATAGAAATAAATCTTAAAACTCAAGAAGTAAATAAAAGTATTGAAAAGAATATTACTAATTATAGTTTTGATATAGGACAATGGGCAAAAATGGCAGTTGGGGTTTTCTGGACGTTGTTGGCATGTTTTTGCTTGGGGGTTGTATTATATAGGGTTATTAAAAATAGGAATAAATTGAGTAAATATGATAAATATATTAATAAGTTATTAAGAGAATATGATAGATTAATTGTTGATACTTCAACTAAACCTAATGTTAATGATTATAATGTATTAAATATTAAAAGTTTTAGTGAATTAGTAGATGTTAGAGATAATTTGAGATTACCTATAATGTATTATAATGATAAGAAACGAGAGGAAGCTAAGTTTTATATTCTTCAAGATAATAATTTATATTTGTTTGAAGTTAATAAGAAGTCCTTAACTAAGTAATTAATAATTTAGATTAAACAGCCATAGGGCTGTTTTTATTTTCCGGATAAGATAGTTTTAAAATTGTTTTTGAATATATGCCATAGGGTAGCTTTTTTGATGTTTTCTTTAATGGTTAGTTCTTCTTCTCTTACTACTAAGCCTTCGTTATCTAATATTTCAACTATACCTACTGTTTGGCCACTATTTATGGGGGCTTTTACTTTATTTACTTTGATATTATATGAATATTCTTCGGTTTTATCGCTTTTAGAAATTAGTTCAGTTATAGCCTTTTTTACTATTAATGTAGCTTTGTCTTGCATACCTTTTTCTATTTCAATGGTGCCTAGTTCTTTATTTTCTTCTATGATAGTATTTAGTTTGAATGAATTAAAGGCGTAGTTTAGTAAGGCGGTTGTTTCTTTACTACGAATGGCACTGGTTGGTTCACCCATTACAACGGAAATAAATCTAATGTCTTGTTTTTTGGCAGTTGCTGTTAGGCAGTAGCCGGCATCTTCGGTGTACCCGGTTTTTAAGCCATCCACTCCAGGAAGAAATCTAACTAATTTGTTGGTATTAACTAACCAGGTTCTAGTACCATCAGGTTTGTTAAAATAATCTTCATAAATAGATGTAAATCGTAAAATATCTTGGTGATGTATTAAGTTTAAAGCCATAATAGCCATATCGTAAGCACTGCTATAGTGGTCTTGGGCATCTAGACCATGGGGATTGGCAAAATGGGTATGTTCTAGTCCTAAGGATTTGGCTTTTTCATTCATTAGATTAACAAAGTTATCAACACTACCACCAACATACTCTGCTAAGGCAACTGCTCCATCATTAGCGCTGGCAACCGACACTCCTTTAATTAATTCTTCTAGTTTAACTTGCGAGTTTTCTTCTAAAAACATTTGGGAGCCACCCATAGATGATGCATTTTTAGAAATAGTTACCATATCATCATAAGATATTCTTCCCTCTTCGATGGCATCCATAGTAAGAAGTAATGTCATAATTTTAGTCATAGAAGCCATGGGTAATTCTTCGTTAGCGTTCTTTTCAAAAAGTATTTTTCCTGTCGAATACTCCATTAAAATGGCACTGGTGGCGTTACTGGCTAGGTCTTCTGCACTAACTAATATAGGAATAGTCATTAAAGATAAACAGATAAATAATAAAATTTTTTTCATTTGACACCTCTTACTTAATTAATATGATTTTAAAAGAAATTTAGACTTTAATATTTTCCTTGGTAGATTAATATGATAAAATAAGACATATATAGGAGTGATATAATGAAGGAAGATAAAAAGCCTAATACTACTAAGAGTAATCTTGATAGTAAGAAAGATATAAATAAAAAGAAATCAAATAATAGTAATAAAAATAAGTCTAGTAATACAAAGACTAAATCAAGTAATAAGAAGAACGTAAATACGAAGAATAAAAATAATAGTAGTAAGAAAAATAATACTAAAAAAGTTAGTAATCAAACTAATAATAAGCCTAAGAAAAATAAAGAAAATAATAAGAATAATGTAGCTAAGAAGAATAATGTTAAAAACGTTAAGAAGATAGATAATAAGTTAGAAAAGACTATAGAAAATGCTGATGCAAAGGTTGTAACGGAAGTCATTCCTACACCGGTACCGGAAGAAAAAGAAAAAGTTAAGGCTAGTACTAAAGACGTTGGTGAAGCTAAAGAAGTACATGAAGAGATTGTTCAAGAAGAGACAAAAGAAGTCCAAGAACCTAAAGAAAAAGAAACTACAGAAGAAAGTACTACAAACCAAGAAGTAAACGCTGAAGAAGAAAAAGTAAATATAGAAGAACCACAAATTATCTTAGAAAATGAACAAGAATATGTGGTAAGTTCTAAGAATGATGATATATTAGTAGAAAAAGTTTCTTTAGAAGATATTCCAACGAGAGAAGAACAAGAAAAAGAAGAAAATAAAAAGTTAGAACAAAAAATCTTAAAAAAGAAAAAGAAAACTAATGTTATTGAACCTTTAATTGTAGTTATTTTGCTACTTGCATGCTTTTATATAGCGTATTTTGTAATTGTATCTTCTTCAAGGGCGAGATTAAATAATGGCATTACTACTCTATTTAATAAAGCTAATAAAGTAATTAGTGATATTAGTAGTTATAATAATGAGTCTTATACCATGAGTGGTGGGGCCTCGTTTAGTACAACTACTGATTATTTGAAGTTTTTAAGTAAGTATGAGTATAAATTTAATTTTAGTCATAATTTAAAAGATAAGATTAATTCTGGTAATATTACTATGATTAATAGTTTAGATAATAATAGTTTAGATATTTCTTATAAAGAGACTGATGATACGTTGTATTTAAGATCTAATAAGTTAGCATATTATCCTTTAAGTGTTAAACTTGATAGTAAGAATTCTAACATTGATTATAATCTTTTAAAAAATGATTTAGTAATTATTAAAGATATTATATTAGAAGAAATTAGTATTCCTAAGAGTGAGACGATTAAAGATACCATATCAATTAATAATCAAGATATAAAAGTTAAAAAATTAAGGATAACTTATACTAAGGATGATATTAATAACTTAGTTAATAAGGTTAAAAAAAGAATTTTAGAAAATGATACGTTAGTAAATGATATTGCAACTTCAGTGAGTATTGCAAAAGATAAAGTTACTGATTATTTAAATGAGACTAGTGAAATTGATTGTGATAATATAAGTATTGATGTTTATACTAAGGGGATTATGCATGATGTTTTAGGAATAAGTATCTTAATGGATAATCAAGAATTAGTTAGAGTAATTAATTATAATAAAGATTACCAAGTAAAAGTTATTGATGAAGATAATCAAGAGATTTATATGACTTTATATGGTAAAAGGCTAGAATTATCTTATAGTAATGTACGTATTTTAAGTTTAGATATTAATAATTTTGATAAAGAAAAGATAGATATTGATTATGAAGCTAATCTTATAACTGCTAAGTATAGTGGAAAGTTGCTTGTTAATAGTGATGACAGTAATAGTGAGGTTATGTTAACATTTATTGATAAGAATGATAGTAGGGTTAATGGGACTTTGAATATGAATTATACTAAGAGTAAGGAAGAAAAAACTTATGAATTTGATACTACTGATAGTATGGATGTAAGTGATTTATCTAATGAAGAGATGACGCAGATAGGAAGAAATTTCTTAGGTTTTATTATTAATAATGATTAAGTGCAAAATTATGCACTTTTTTCCGTGGGTGTATGATATAATTTTAATATAGTAGAAAGTAAGAAGGAGTTTGGATAGATTATGGAAGATAAATATAATAGTGATGATAAGATTACTTTAGTACAAGATACCCCTATTACATCGATTGGTAGTGAGATTAGTGTTGAGAATACTAATAATGATATTGGAAATAACATGCCAAGTGATGTGGAAGATAGGAATCAGATAGAGACTAGGGAAAATACTTTAGATAATGATGATGTCAAGGCACCTGGAAATAATGAATTTAGTTTTGCAGAGCCTGTAGATAATTTAGATAAAACAGAAGTTTTAGATGTGGTACCTAGTGAGCCAGTGGTTTTAAATAATGATGTTAATACGACGGGAGTTGATGCTAGTCCGGTTGAGGATATTTCTAATGTGGATGTTCCTGCTCAAAACATAGAGACTCAAAGTAATAATGTAGTTAGCGAGGCTCCACAAGTTACAGAGGAACCAGCTTTTAGTTTTGATGCTCCTGCCGATGTGGTTGATACTGTGAATAATGATACGCAAAATCAAAATAATGAAGATGGTATTGATACATCAAATGTTAGTACACCAGCTGATAGTGAGAATAGCCCTACTACTTTGAATGATGGTCCTAGTACAAATATAGAAGTTACTCAAAATACCCAGAATAATCAACAGATTGATCCGCATAGTGTTACTGAAGTTCCAGAAAATAATGAAGTAAAAGAAGAAAATAATAATGATATTGTAATAACTTCAGGTAATGAAGAAAAGACTGAAAACCAAGAGAATCCCAAAAATACTAAGCAAGAAAATACTCCGGTACCAGAAAAAAAGAAGAAAAATAAAAGTGATATAGTTATAACTTTAATGGCTGTTTTAGTAGTAATACTTGGTATAGCTGGTCTACTCTACTACTTTGTATTTAGTAAGAATACTAAGTCAGCTATTGAACTAGGAATAAATACTTTAAGTTCGAAGATATATGAAATAAATAATAATCTGCATTTAAATGATTTATCGAAAGGGATTGGAAGTTTAACTTCGGGCGAAAATGATTATACTAGCTTAAAAAGTGGAAGTTATGAAATAAAATTGGATACTAACTTAGAAGATTTTAAGAATTTTACTAATTATACTTATCATTTTACTTATTTAAATGAAGAAAATCCTAAGTACAATTTGAAGGTTGTCGATAATCTTTTTAAAAATAATGTTGTTAATATTGATGCTTTAGGTAAAGATAATAAGACTTATATTAGATTTAATGGGGTTGATGCGAATACTTATGTAACTGAAAGTGATAGTAATGATATTGATGTGGATAATAAGATTGATATTAATACAGAAGATTTAGTTGATATCGATATTGAAGATTTGGTTAATACGATAACTACTTCGTTTAAGAAGAATATAAAAAATGTGAAGGTTACTAAAAGTACTGAGTCAATTATGATTAATGATGTTACTTATGATACTAAGAAAGAATCTTTAATTTTAACACCTACTCTTTTGCAAAATATTTTAAATGATGTTATGGATAGTAATGAAAATTATAGAGATTTACTTGAGGATATTACTTTTAGTGATAATGTAGTTATTGATTTTTATGTAGATAAAAAGACAGATAGTCCAATAAAGATTGGTTATGTAAATAATGATTATGATTGTGATATTTTGTTTATTAATGATAGTTTAACTTTGAGTCTTACTAGTAATGCTGATAGTTCGAAGGTAGAAATGTCTATTAAGACTAGTAGTAATAGTGCCAATATGAGTATGATTGTTACTTCAAGTCTTATTAATATTAATTTGACGGCTGATTATAGTGATTTAGGTACTTCTATGAATAGTAATATTGCGGTTAGTATAGTTGATGATGAGGATACAAGTAATATTAGTTTAAGTATTAAGGGAGATTATCAAAATTTGGAAAGTATTGGGGATATTGATATTAGTAACCCTAAGGATTTAAATGAATTTAATATTGAAAATTATCGTTTTTCTTTTATTGGAACGCCATTTTATAATATGTTCTTTTAAAAATTAGCAGTTAAAAAGGAATGCTTTGGCATTCCATTTTTAGTGTTTTAAACACATTCAACGTAAGTATCAGAAAGACAACGAATGACGCAGCAGCAATCACAGTCCATTGTGAAGAAAGAATTTGTTGCAACGTATGGATTTAGACTAGTTTGATCTGGATTATCTGCTAATACTCTAAATGTAGCACAATTTCCTTCTAGTTTTTCTACTCTAAATATTTTAGAACAGTTTCCGGAAGTATCAGTACATGTTGCAGTTACGTCTTTGCTGGTAGGCATGGACCATGGTGTACCATTACCACTACAAGTATAAAGCATTACTGGTCTTGTGTTGCAAATAAGGCAGTTTGGACCGCCACCTAAAAGTGGACGATCGCATGTTTCTAAGCATGATTCAGGACATGCATTTTGTTGTAATACTAAGATTACTTTTAATATTTCAGCGACACAATTAGAGTTAGTATTTTTATTACACATATATTTCACCCTTTCATATATTCTCACTAATAATTTATGAAATTAAGGGGATTTATGCTACTTAATACTGGAAATTTATGGTTTTAATTGTGAAGAAGTTAATATTGATAATGGTGCTAGCGATAGTGATATGAATTTAGTTTTAATAATTTTTAAATTAATCATGCTTATCCACAATTTTATCTAAGTCAACACTATTTATTGACTCAAAACGTTTAGTAATTTTTTCAGTTGTAATGTTAATATCTTTAACATCTTTAGTAACTGTATCAATACTTCTAGATAGTTTATCCCATCTTAAGCGATATTTGCTGAATTCTTCACTTAACCTATTTAATTCTAAATGGATAACCTTAGCATATTTATCACGTTCCATATTTTTTAATATCATGTTAATGATTGATAAAGTACTCATTAAAGTAGTAGGACTGGTTATCCATACTCTTTTATTATAGGCATACTCTAATAAATCACTATGATAAGCATTAATTTCAGCAAATATAGCTTCTGCTGGCAAGAACATAATAGCTTGATTAGCAGTGATACTTGGAATAATATACTTACTACTAATAGCGTCAATATGTTTTTTAACATCTAATTTAAAGTTTTTTTCATACATATTTCTTAGTTCTAAAGAAATAGTTTTATCAGTCATTTTTTGATAATTTTCTAAGGGAAATTTAGAGTCGATACCTATTGTACCTAGTGGTTCTGGAGCATATAGTATAGCATCAACTATATAACCATTAGGAAATTTATGTTGTAGTTCATATATTTTATCATTCTTAGTACCAAAGACATTACTTAAAATATAGCTTAGATTTACTTCACCAAATATACCTCTTGTTTTTTTATCTGTTAAAACGCTTTGTAATGAGACTATATCACTACTAAGACTATCTATTTTCTTTTGGGCTTCATCTATTTTACTTAGTCTTTCTAAAATGTTAGAGAATGTTTTATTAGTTTTATCAAAGTTAATATCTAATCTTTCATTTACTTTATCATTAATTTTAATTAAATTATCTGTAATATTAGTATTTAGTGTATTGAAATCATTAGTTATTATTTTACTAAAATCATATTTAAAGTCGCCAATATCTTTAGTTAGAGTTGTTTCTAGTTTACCTAGTTTTTCCACAACATTAGTGTTGTTTTCTTTATTTTTATTTATCTTAGTTATTAAGTATATTACTAGTATTATTAGAATACTTAGTAATAATATTATTATATATTCCATATTTTTTCTCCTATGTTCTTATTAATTATATCGTACATTTATTTGTTTATCAAGAATAAAAAAGATTACATTGTTAATTTATGTAATCTAGTTTGTTTTTACTATAAATGGGTCGTTTATTGTACCTATTCCACCTGATATTTCTACATCTGATTTAAGATTTATAACAGGACGGACGCCGTTGCCGCCAGAAACCCAGCCGTAGTCGAAGTTACCGGTCCCGCCAACGTACCAAACACTTGACGCCGAGCCGGAAGGGTTAAAACGATACGGCGACATTGTCCAGTACCAAGTACCAGTATAAACATATGATAAGGTATTTAAATAACCATTTACCATACCAGCCATGGCGGCTTCATCAGCAGTCATTAAGCCGATTGGATTCGTTAGAGCACCATTACCCTTTGTACTATCAACGGTATATAAATCATGTTCTTTGTCTGGGCAAGTTAGAACTGGTGACTTAATGGAACTAGTAAGACGACTAAAAGCACCATATTCAGTATAAGAAGTTGTAGAATACCCATCCCCACTATTGGTGATTGAACGATCCCCACAGAAACCGGAATCTACTAAGTAATTTTGTAGGTTATTAGCAACTATGTATTTGTTATAAAATTCATCAACTTTAGTTTTGATACTACTATCTTTGCCGTTAGCTAAGTTGTTTTCTCTAGAACCAATTGCCCCAGTTGTTGTCCCATACATATAACCAACATATGCTGGATCCGTTCTAGTAGAATTGAAAGCACTCGTACCATATTGGGTATCCCCACCCTTAGCATTTACCTTAGTACCATTATAGAGAAGTCTGATTGTTCCATCACCATTGATGCGAATTATCTTCCAATAAGCACCAGCAAAGTACACATTGTTGTTTGAAACATTACCACGATAGTAATAAGACGTTCCATAATCATCTTGAGCAGTATACAAGCCTTTGTCTGATTTATCACTTTCTAACTCAGTTTCAGTATAACGATTAGTTTTAAAGGCATATCTAATACGATAAGAGTTAGTATTAGCAGTACCAACGTTAGATGTTGTAACACTGGTTACTTTATATAGATAAGTACCTGAACTATTAGTATAACTAGATAAAACATTACTAGAACTTATATTAGTACCACCACCCTCAACATAGTATGTTGTACTAGAAAAATCTAGGGATGCTAGTTCATCAGCAGAATATAGTTTAGAATTTACCAGAGTGTACTTGCTTTTTTCACTGTCAAAAGTATATCCAGTACCTAACATTACTTTGGTGCTATCTTCAGTCAGATTTTGACCACCTAAGGAAGTATTTCCAACAAGACTTATATCAGGCATATCAATATTTAAATCAGTATTAGTAGTTTCATGTTTTTCTTGCCATACAATAATTGGTGCTGTCTTATTAAAATCAGGAGTTTCTTTAGAAGTTATCTTACTAATAGCATTATCAGGCGTTTTAACCTGGTATTCATTAACTAATATGGCGTCATGTAATGTAGTTACATAATCACTTGGTTTATATGTACTTGGTTGAGCAACTACTACTATTTTAGAAATTAAAGATTTATCTTGAGTTTCATCATTTAATGGAGTATTTTCGTCCATCCAAAGTCTTAAAGAATAATCTACACTATCGTTACTACCTAATGAGCCTTGTGCTAAAGTTCTGGATTCAGTTGATTTATCTATAGTAGTAGATGCACTATCTAAGCTAGAAAGAATATAAGGAGCTTCACTATTAACCATTGTCTTAATATAATCAGCTGATAAATCAGTACCTTCTAACATCTCTAAATTAACATTATAAGAAATAAAAATATTACAAGTATTAGTTATGGTAAATTGATACGGAGTAAGTTTTCTACCTTCACTATTAGTTATAGGATAAGCATTATTTAAAGTAATATCATTCTTCTCATTAGTTAAAGAAATAGAAATACAACTAGATGCTAGTCTATTCTTATTAGTTTGAGATGCAGTAACCATGTAATATGCATAACTTATTCCAATAAGAACTGATAAAGTAAGTAAAATACCAAGAAAAATTAATATAAATTTATTATGTTTTTTAAAGTAAGACATATAAGCTCTCCTTATTATATTATTTATTATTATATTTAGAATGAACTATTAGTTCACATCAATAACTACAAAAAAATATCTAATTAAAGATAAGTCTAATAGATATATAAAGACAATAAGTGGAAGGACAATATCGTATTTTGGCATATCTATTATACTTAGATTATACAACACATTAGTTGTATAAAGATTTTAAATTAATCTAAACGGTTATATCATATCCTAAAAAAGTTAAAAATAATGTCAAAAAAAGAATATATTAATCTATATTCATAATTTTTTTAGTAATGATACTTAATATATATGCTAGTAGAAGGAGGATTGATAGTTTAATTAAAGCATAGGGATTAGATAGGCATTCGACAAAAGTTAGACCAATAAAACCCCAGAAATAAACCATAAATATCTTTCCTACTATGATACTTAGTAAATACTTTTTATAGGGTATATTACTTATTGCAGCACAGATATTAATTAAAAATGCTGGAGTAAATGGAATAGCTACTATTAAAGTTAAATTAGTAAATTTTATCTTAGAGAATCTTTTTATAAGTTTTTGAGCCTTAGTATCTTTTAGTATCTTATTATTAACATAGTTTTTAGATAAACGAACTAAGAAGTATGCTAAGTTACAGCCAATAATTGTACATATATAGCTTATAATAAACCCTAAGATAATGCCAAAACTTATAAAGTTCATAGTAACAAAGACACATAAGGGTAAGATAGGAATAATAGATTCTAAAATAATTAGAAAACTTGCTAGTAATGGTCCATATATTCCTAAATTGGTTAAAATATTAGTTAAAAGTTCTTCCATATAATTACCTCTTAGAAAATTATAAGAAAAAAGGTAAGTTATTGCACCTACACTTCTTGAACAACCGCAATAATCATTGGTTTACACTCAGTTTCAGCATATAAATACTTGCCAAGTTCTTCTCTGATTTCGGTCTTTATTTTGTTATATTCAATAGATTTATCGGTAATATTTCTTTCAATAACGTCTAAAGAGATATTCTTAATTTCTTTAATCATTTCTTTACTATCTTTAATATAGATAAATCCTCTAGTTGTTACTTCTGGTCCAACTAAGATTTTTCTTGTTTGTTTACTTATTGTAGCAGATATTAAAACGATACCATTTTCACTTAACATTTCTCTATCTTTGATTACTAATTCTCCAACGTCGTCGTTACTTTTACCATCAATTAAAACATCGTTAATTTTAATGCTTTTAAATTTATTTTGAAGTTTACCATCAATGATTTCAACAATATCGCCATTTTGTTTTAGGATAATATTTTCATTAGGGATACCTAGACGAGACGCTAAGTTAGCATTATTAACCATATAACGATATTCACCTTTAACTGGCATATAATACTTAGGATTAATTAGTTTAATCATTAACATTAAGTCTTCTTGCGAAGCGTGGTGTAAAATAGTTTTATCTTTAGGAATAGATACAATGTTACAACCATTCATAGCTAAGTCATTTTCAATTTTAACAAGCATTTTTTCAGTAGCATCATAACGTGGTTCAGCAAAGCAGATAGTATCACTACTCTTTAGGTGAATAAATTTATCATAACCACTTATTACTTTGCTAATGCAGGCATAAGGATTTTCTTTATTATCAGCCATTATTAGGATAGAATCCTTATCTTCAATATTAGATAGGTCGCCAAGGAGTCCTTCTTGGATAGTTAGGTAGCCTTCTTTTAAGCCCATATCAACAATGTTTTGAAGTTGTTTACCCATTAGGACAATTTTACGGTGAGTATTCTTTGCAGCATCAAATATTTCTTGAATTGTATATAGATGAGTTGGCAAGACTAGGAATATCATTCTATCTTTATTATGGGTTATAGCACTTTTAAATAGTCCTGTTAAACGGTGGTTTGGTGAGGTATGACCAGCTTTTTCACTAAATGATGATTCACTTAGAAGAGCTAGCACTCCTTGTTTTCCAACGTAGGCAATTTTTCCTAAGTCCATATCGTAAGCCCCACTCATGGTTGGATCGATAATAAAATCACCAGTATAACAAATAGCGCCGTCTTTAGTATTTAATACGTACATAACAGCATCGGGAGCTGAGTGAGAGACATTGATTGGGAAGACACTGCATTCACCAAAGTTAATTTTTTTATGGGATTTGATTTCAATAATATTATTAGGATTTACACCATCTTGTTCTAAGATATATTTAGTAAATTTAGTAGCATATACTTTTAAATTAGGAATTAGTCTTAACAAATCAGCAGTTGCGCCCATGTTTTCATAATGCCCATGAGTTAAGAATAAGCCTTTTATTCTTTTTTTGCTTTTTACTAAGTATTCAAAGTCAGGAATAATGTAATCAATTCCATAAAGGTTTTCCGTAGCAAATTTTAAGCCACAATCAAAAATATAAATTGAATCATCTACTTCAATAACGTAGGTGTTTTTACCAGTTTCGGCAAGGCCACCTAGACCCATTATTTTTATTTTACTCATAATTATAATTCTTCTTTCTATATATTAAGGCGCATAACTAGTTGTATTATAGCAAAATATTTGAGTAAAAGCAAATTTTTGTTGGGGCTTTACGGAGTACAAATTTATCGGAATTAAAAAGAGAGAAAACTTAAGGATAAAAAGAGATTCTCTCATTTAGAAAATTAGAAGCTAAATTATTTATAATTAGAAAAGCGTATGATATATTAAGAATGTACTAACTTAGTAAATATTTTCGCTGGTGGTTTTGGCGAATAATAAATCAAACCATTTTGTAAATAGGCATCCAATGATGTCTTTTTTAGTTACCCTACTCGCTAATAAGAGACGATAAAGTTACAATTTTTAAGTTTTTAGAAGTTAAGTAGTTTATTATATGTTCTAACTCTTCGGTGGTTGTACTCTTACTTAAAAGAATTATAGAACCACTTTCAATTTTAGATTTACTATCTACTAAGTTAGATTTATTAAGAGTGATACTGGGTTCGACTAAGTATTTATTATATTTTAAACAGATTTCTTTATTATAGTTATTTAGAATACAGATATTAGTGTTAGTTTTGGCTTTATTTAACTTATTTTCTAATTTTTTATAGTTTTCAAAGTCGTTATTTAATTGTTCTAAGGTTTCGGCTTTATCGTAAGTATCGCTTTTAGTAAGAAGAGATGCTTGGATATTATGACTTTTTAAATAGGTATAACTTGGAGTGTCTTTAGATTCTATAATAAAAGATATAGCTCCTTTTTTAGGATTCCCCTTAATAATAATCTTATCTTTATTATCATTTAAAGAAACTTTAGGTTTAACAGATTCGGTTACTAAAAATAAAGAATTAAAAACATTATTTTCTTTCATTTGCATTAAACTTTTAATTTCATTAATGCGACGGCCATTAATACCAGGAATAATATAGTCTTTAGTAATACTTGCATTAACAGCTTCATGATTCATTTCTACACTAGCCTCTTTTATAGCTTGCATAATGGGGTCTTGATTACGAACTAGAATGGCAGTTTTCTCCGTAAAATAAAAACTAAAACCAGTTAAGATTAAAAAACATGCTACTTTTAAAATTTTTTTCAAAATAATCACCTAGTAAAATATATGATTTGTTCTTGAATTTATTTTACCATTTGTTATAATACTAAGTGCTGGAAGGGGGATACTTATGTTAGATAGTATTTTATATACTGTTATGCTTGATGTTTACGTCATGAATAACATTGGTGAATTATTTAATGAAAATTTAGATATATCACTTGATAATAATGTGAAATTAGAATTTGAAAAGTTAGATAACAATAAAAAGAATTATGAAGATTTTTATGAAAATATTGCTAAACTACCGGAGTTTGATGAAGTTTTAAAGAGAATAATTTATGTTAATGCTTTGGCTAGTGGTGAAGAATTTAAAAGTTATATTACAGAAAAAAATTTCTTGGAGTTTAAAAAGAGAATAATTTCTAGTAAGAAGTTATGTACTTATTTAATTAGAGAATATTTTAGAATGACTTTGAAAGATAAGGAAAGTCTTCTTACAAGCAATGAAGAAATGAGTAAGGATAAAGATATTAGAAAATGTGATTATTATAATATTTATAACGATAATACTTTGAGTCTTAATGATTATTTAAGAGGGTTAGCGTATATTTTAGCTGTTACTTTGAAAGACGATGCTAAAGATGTGTTATATGGTTTATTAAATAATGATTCGTCTTTTAGTAGAATTTTAGCAATTAAGTGTTTAGAAGTATTTGAAATAAATAGATATAGTGATTATTTTATTAGGTTAATGTATTGTGATACTTATGAGTATTTAGCTTATATTGGTAGTAAGAATATAGATAAGTATAAAAATGTTTATGTGTTTTTAGATAATGCAATTAAGCATGATTGTTATAAGTTAGCTCTTAATGAAGATATAATGAATGCAATAATGGAACTTTTCTTACAGTTATGTCAAAATAAGATAAAAAGATTGGAAGCACGCAGTTATGTTTTAGGTGATAAAGAAAAAAGTCTTACTTTGAAGAAAGGTAATCCCCTATATTTTATTGATAGTTATGTTAATGATAAGTCTCTTGGGTAGAGGCTTTTTTTAGGCAAAGAAAAAAAGTAGATATTTCTACTTTCATAAACTAACCAATTTTAGTTTTTAATAAGTCAATACCTCTTTTAGGGTCTTGTAATAAAATGTCATATAACATTTTGTTCTTTTTTAATTCATTGATAAATGTTACTTCTTCTTTAGTCATAGCATATATCTTTTCTTCCCCTTTTTTCTTGGTCTTTACTAAACAGTCTGTACCAATAAGATAGTCAGCGTCAACGCCAAAGATTTGAACTAATTCAGCAATATTTTCAATAGATGGATTTCTTAATTCTTTTTCATATAAACATACTACTGATTTTTTTACTCCAAGCAATTCCCCTAGTTCAGTTTGTGTATAACCTACTGATTTTCTTAGTGCTTTTAATCTGTCTCCCTTAATCATATAAATTTCACTTCCTTATCGCATATTATATAGTTTAAAGTTTACTTTTAGTTCTATCTTTGCCAATTGTAAACTGATATCATATATTTATATTTATATATATCATTTATGTAATCAAAAATATCTTAAAAAGAGAACTTTTTAGTTCTCTTCATCTAAAGTATTATCGTCATCATTTTCTTCTTCAAGTATATTTCTACTAGATAGAAATGTAACTTTATCAGCAATAATGTCAGTACTATACTTTTTATTACCGTCGGCATCTTCATAAGAATTAGATTGGATACGACCTTTGATTCCAATTAAATCACCTGTATGGCAGAATTCTTTGGTATTAGATGCAATTCCATTCCATAAGGTAATTCTAATGAAATCAGTGTCGTAGTAGCCTTCACTGTTCTTATAAGCACGAGATACTGCTAAGATAAGTGATGTTTTTTTCTTGTTGTTAGGCATTATTTGGATATCAATATCTTTTGCAATACGACCGACTAGAACTACTTGGTTCATTACAAAACCTCCCTTCGAGGGAGAATATAACATATATAAATATTTAATGCAAAAACGCAAAAGTTATAAATTCTGCAGCATTTTTGCGTTTCAAACGCGTTTTTTGTGCAGAATTTCAAAAACTGTACTGTTTTTTTTGCAGTTTTTCAATTTTGCACAAATTTTTAAAATTTTAATTTTCTTTTATTAAACGGTTTAACTCGACGGCATATTCCATTGGCAACTCCTTTTTAAAGTCATTGATAAAGCCCATAATTAGGAGTTCTTTGGCCATATCTTCGGTTAAGCCTTTGCTTACTAAGTAAAATAATTTATCTTCGTCGATTTTTTGTATTGTAGCTTCATGGGCCAGACGTGAACTTTGATTAGCCACAATATTTTTAGGAAAAGTATCACTGCGGGATTTATCGTCTAAAAGAATGGTGTCACATTTTACTTCCGCAACAGAGTTAGTGGCATTTTTAGTAATTCTGGTTGTTCCACGATAGTTAGCAACTCCCCCATTAGCGGCGATAGATTTACTAATAATGGTCGACTTAGTATTTTTTCCTAAATGAATCATTTTAGCGCCGGCATCTAAGACTTGGCCGGCCTTGGCATAGGCAATGGAAATAGAGTTTCCTTTTGAGTTATCGCCTTTTAAGATACAAGAAGGATATTTCATAGTTACGCCACTACCGATATTGCCATCAACCCACTCCATAAGGCCGTCTTCATCAACAATGGCACGTTTAGTTACTAAGTTATAAACATCGTTAGACCAGTTTTGAATAGTAGAATAACGACATTTAGCATGTTTACCAACATATATTTCAACAACGCCAGCATGAAGGGATGTTGTGGAGTAAGCTGTGGCGGTACAGCCTTCAATATAGGATAGTTCAGCGTAATCATCAACAATAATTATTGTACGTTCAAATTGACCTAAAGAGGCACTTTCAATACGAAAATAACTTTGAAGTGGTCTATCGACCTTAGTATGAGGAGGAATATAGATAAAAGAGCCACCACTCCATAAGGCGCCATTTAAAGCCGTATATTTATTCTCGTCATACTTGACTAGGTTATTAAAGTACTTCTTAAATAAATCAGGATATTTCTTTAGGGCATCATCACTAGAAGTGAATATGATATTATCTTCAATTACTTGGTTATGATAAAATACTTCACTTTCAATTTGATTAGTAACACCACCTAAGTATTTATTTTCTGCTTCAATAACCCCTAAATTATCAAAAGTATTTCTAATATTACAAGAAACATTCTCCCACTTATTAGTTAATTTCTTTGTTTTATCTTTATAATAACATAAAGAATCAAAGTCAATATCTAACTTAGGGCCGAATGATGGCTCACTAGAGTTAAGAAAAGTTTTATAACTATTTACTCTAAAATCGGTCATCCATTCTGGTTCGCCCTTTTTGTGAGATAAATTTATAACAAATTCTTCATTTAATTTTTCCATAAACATCACGTTGATATTATACTATAAACTTGTCATTTTTAAAATATTTTGTTAAAATTAATTTAGAATAGAAGGATTATATATGAGCGATAAAGTTGATTATAGTTATATTAATGAAAGTTTTTTGAAAAGTTTAGGCGAAATGAATAGTAATTTAAGAAAACTAGGTATTAGTAACAACGTTTTGAGTTTGAATGGTAAAAGTATTGATTTAACAGGGTTTGATTTGCGCTCAATTTTTAATAATGAATCAGATATTGTGCATAATATCGAAGAAATGAGCGAGATGGATATTTTTAATATTGTAAGTATTTATCAAAGAAAAAGAATGATGTCGTTAGATACTTTGCATAGGGCTTGGAGTCTTATCAATTCTAATCAAGTGTATAACCCAGAAGATAAGGCATTTATTGACAATTTTAATAGTTATATATATGATTTACTTAAGTATAGAGATTATCTAGATAATGAAACACGTAAGACTTTAGATAATTTTGAGAAAGCAATGTATAATCTGGAGATTAAAAAAGAGACTGATGTTTTAAGTCAGAATCAAAGTAGTGAGTTAGATATATTTAATGATATGGCGCACAATGTACAGAGTGAAATGAATGAAAGAATAAGAAAAGAAGATAAGGCGTTAAAAAGAACTTTAAGAATGAATAATTTAGCTGGTTTTAGTAATGCTTTTTTGGTTATTCTTAGTACTTTGCTTTTAGGAATAGTGCTTTGTATTATGCTTCTTATAATAAGATAGTTGCATATTATTTTAGTCCTTTCAATATAATTTGTTAGGAGGAAAAAATATGGAAATTTTAAAAGTATCGTCAAAATCTAATCCTAGTAAAGTAGCAGGCGCTATTGCAAATATTTTCCGTGAAAATGGTAATGTAGAGTTGCAAACAATTGGAGCTGGCTCTTTAAATCAAGCGATTAAAGCGGTGGCTATTGCACGTGGCTTTTTAGCTCCTTCGGGCAAAAATTTAGCGGTTGTTCCTGCTTTCAACGATGTTTTAATCGCTGGTGAAGAAAAAACCGCTATTAGATTAATTCTTGAGACCTTATAAGGTCTTTTCTTTTTCCCATCTAGCATAGATGCCACATGGCAAAACTAAGTCGCTGTCTTTCATAGGAAGACCTAGTTCATCGGAAGAAATAAAACCTTGGTGGTGAGAATTAACACAAATTTTCAAAATATTTTCTAAAACACTTTTAGAAAGTCCGGTAGTATAAGAGTTAATTAAGAACATAATTGCATCATCGCTTAAAATTTTGCTACATAAATCAACTAAGTTATATAAGTCTTTTTCGATACTCCAAACTTCTTTACTACTACCCCTACCGAATGAAGGTGGATCCATCAGGATTATATCGTATTTGTTACCACGTCTAATTTCTCTTTTGACGAATTTTAGGCAGTCGTCAACAATAAATCTTATGGGTTTGTCGCTTAAATTTGAAGAAGCAACGTTTTCTTTAGCCCAATCAACCATTCCTCTAGAAGAATCAACATGAACGACGGATGCTCCAGCTTTTAAGGCGGCTACAGAAGCCGCACCAGTATAAGCGAAAAGATTTAGAACTTTAACCTCTCGATTAGCATTTTTTACTTTTTCTATAATTAAATTCCAATTATAGGCTTGTTCAGGAAAAAGACCGGTATGTTTGAAGCCCATTAATTTTAGATTGAATGTTAAATCATGGTAGTGAATTGGCCAGGAGTTAGGTAATTTGTTATTTAGAATTTGCCATGAACCACCGCCCGAGTTACTGCGATAGTATTTAGCATCAACTTTGATATTTTGATTATTACCAGGCCAGATAATTTGAGGGTCGGGACGAGTTAAAATATAACCATTCCACTCTTCAGTTTTATAGCCATTATTCATATCTAAAATTTGATATTCTTTAAAATCATTAACTAATTTCATAATTACTCTCCCCTTATATTAAATATTTGACAATTTGAGGGTCGGGACGAGTTAAAATATAACCATTCCACTCTTCCGTTTTATACCCATTATTCATATCTAAAATTTGATATTCTTTAAAATCATTAACTAATTTCATAACTACTCTCCCCTATATTAAATATTTGACAATTGGATCGATGGTTTCTAATATACCATGACTAAAGAAGAAAAATCCTAGGATTAATACTTGAACGTCTGGTGATTGATAGATATTAATACTGCATAAAATTCCTAAAACCATAAAGATAAATAAGGTAATTAAACGTAGTTTGTACATTCTATCTCTAAGATCGTTATAGTAGCTGGCTTTAACAAGTTTGATTATGCACATTAGAAAAGTCCAGGCGACTAAAGATATGGATAATTGGATAGGATTACTAAAATCAAAAGATATACCTACTATAGCAAAGGCAAGACAGACAATGAAAGTATATAAGCCTTCGTAGTCTTTAGATTTTAAAGTTAAGAGAAATTGGGCTAGGTTTAAGAAACCATAGATTATCATGATGATAAAGAAAATATGTTTTATATTATAAAAACCTAGTATTGGTAATAGTAGTAGGACTACTCCTAGTAAGATTAGTAAAGTTTCTATTACAACGTCAACTTTTTGCTTGTATTTCATAATAAACACCTCTAATTTAGAATAAGCGAATTTTTAGTCATTGTCAACTAAAGTTTTTAGAAATAAATATAGGCCGTCGCAGGCATTAGATTTTATTACTTGAGTACTACATTTTTTTAGGTTTTCTGTAGCGTTACCCATGGCAATACTGGTACCTACAACAAGACTCATGGCTATATCGTTATCGGAATCTCCTATGGACATGGCTTCGTCTTTAGATATATTTAGGTAGTCTAGAACTTCGGCAATTCCGCTACCTTTAGAAACATTATTCATGACGATATCGTGAAAGTATTCACTACCGGGGATGCGATGGTTTTCAATTAAGGCTTTAGAAGTATTAGCAATTCTTACTTCAGGAATGATATCATGAAACATATTTTTCATTATTTTCATGCGTTCATAGTTAGTTGAAGTTAAGGTTAGACTTAGAACCTCTTCAATAATATCTTTAGGATTATTGATTTTTAGTTGTCTAGTTTTAGTATGCATAGTAAAACCAACATCATGGGTTGTACAGTAATGTAAAACCTTTTGAACAGAAACACGAGGCATAATTACTTGTTCAATTATTTCTTTGGTTTCGTAGTTAGCCGCAATGGCACCATTGGCCGCAATGATAATACTGCTAGCGTTAATGCTTTGGCTTATTTTTTTTGTATAATTATAGTTTCTTCCCGATGTAACAATAACTTTTATACCTTGAACGGTTAGTTTTCCTATTACGTCTTTAACATTTTCTGGAATGATACCTTGGTCATTAGTTAATGTTCCATCGATATCGATAAATATTGCTTTAATTTTTTTCATATATTTTCACCACAATTTTAGTATACATCATATTTACTTAGATTGACATTTATTATACTGTTTTGTAATGTAAAGCTTGTAAAGCAAAATAAATAAAAAGAAGCCTATTTACTAGACTTACTTACTAAATATAATAAACCTGCACCACCAATAACTACTAGAACTACCATTAAAATAATTGTTGCCGTATTTGTTTTTTCAGCACTTTCAGTTTTTACTTCCTCTACTACTTCAATATTGTTTTCTTTAATAACATCATAAAGCTCTTCGTTAGAGTTGTAGGCTTCGTCAATAGCACTTAGAATTTCAGGTGCTGTTGCCTCTTCGCTAAAACCATTCCAAGTTTTTTTACCAATAATGATATATGGTACCCCGAAGTTAGAAGCTGTTGGATCGTCACCTAAGATAGTTGCAACTTTACTCATGGAAGCATTGTTGGTTTCATTGTACCAAACTTCGTACTCATGAAGTTCAAATTTTTCTTTTTCACTATCACTTAAGCTGTTAACCCAAGTTAGAAATCCTTGACAATAATGGCAAGTTTTACCTTTGAAGACATGAACTGTTACTTTGTTTCCTTCAGCTTTAACGTTTGCAAATGCAGGGATAAAAACAATTACGGCTAGTAGTAGGCCCATTAGTATTTTCTTTAGTTTCATTTTTACACAACCTTTCTTCCTAATTATACTACAAAATATGCTATTTTCCTAATCTTTTTTTATGAAGTATTGGTGATAGCCTTTGGTATTTATTACTTTTGCAGGAGCACCAGCTACGGTGACGTTATCTTTTATTGATTTATTAACAACACTGTTAGCTCCGATTACGACGTTTGAACCAATGGTTATATCGCCATATATCTTAGCACCAGGGCCAACCCAAACCCCATCTTTGATGGTGGGATATTTATCACTACCTAGTTTAGAACTGATTGTAGTCATGGGATGGATTTTGAAATTTTTCCCTATTTTGACGTTTTTATTAATATAGATAGGGCCAATATGGATTATGACTAGACCTTTATCGATAGTGTTGATAGACAAATGAAAGCCATATTTTACCATGTAATATTCTAATTTTTTATCGAGGATAAAGGTTAAAAGTTTATTTTTATGGCAATTATGATAATATTCGTTTTTACGATAGAGTTTTAAGAATTTTAAGATACGTTTATGTTCGTTATTTACTTTATAGCAGGCGTAGTAGCGTTCTTTTTCATAGGAAATATATTCTAAGTATTCTTTTTTGCTTGTTATCATAATTACCACCAAAACACATTAATGGTATCACAAACACTACCCTAGTGCAACATCTAATATCATCATGACGCAGAAACCGATAATGCTGAATATGGCCATAAGATCTTTTTTTTCGTTAGTTTGAGATTCTGGGATAAGTTCTTCTACGACTACGTATATCATGGCTCCAGCTGCAAAGGATAGTAAGAATGGTAAGATAGTTCTAACCTTTAATGCTAGTATGGCTCCAACTACTCCAGCTATTGGTTCTACAATGCCACTTAGTGCTCCTATTATAAATGATTTTTTACGACTCATACCTTCTCTTCTTAAGGGAAGTGATACGGCAGAACCCTCGGGAAAGTTTTGTAGTCCAATGCCTAATGCAAGTCCCATGGCAGCAAGAATTGTAGCGCCTTCAATATGATATAGTGTGGAACCGAAGGCTACTCCGATAGCTAAACCTTCTGGAATATTATGGATAGTAATAGAACTTATTAATAAAATAATTCTTTTCTTTTTACTTGATTCGGAAGTTTTAACTAAAACTTTATCAAAGACTTTATCACTTAAATATAAAAGAAGACCACCTATTAAAAATCCAATAGTAGTAATTAGCCAGGGGTTTAAGTTAAGACTTTCGGCCCCACTTATAGCTGGTGCAAGTAAGGAAAAGTATGAGGCTGCCATCATTACGCCTGATGCAAATGCCAACATAGCATCCATTAAAGTTTTGTTTACTTTTTTAAAGAAGAAGACAATAGATGCTCCAGCACTAGTTATTAAAAAGGTAAATAGTGTGGCAATTAAGGCCTGCCACGGTGCACTTAAATTTAAAAAAACACTCATTATTTTCACCCAAAGTATGATATGTAAAATATATATTTTGGACTGGGCATTATGGTATAAGTGTTTTCTTTTGTGATTTTATTTGGTCTTGGTGTTCTAAAATAATCGAGATATTAAATTCATTATTTAAGTACATGTTCTTAGCGTAGTTATAAGTTATTTTATTTATAGGTATGTTGTTTTGTTGCAAGTAAGTTAGAATGATACGGATAGCATTTATATCTAGGGTCGGATTATTGTTGTAACTATTTAATATTTGTTCTGAATCTAAGGTTTTGGTGACTTCTGTCACTTGAAAGTTATTTCGACAGACATAGTTAAGAATTAGGTTGATACCTTCTATTTTGTTATGAACAAAGTATTTTTTAAGGTTAGTATATAAGGCACCATTTGAAGAAATTGGAAGACGCTTGAAAAATTCGAAGGCGTTAAATTCTGTACCATCTTTTAAATGGCCTGTAGTAATACCAAGGGATAGGTCTTTAAAAATTTCAATGTTGTGCATTAGAAGAAGATTTTCGCTAATTTGATGTTTTTCTTGGTATTGATTAAATAAGTCAACGTCTAGTTCTTTTAAGGTTTCTAAGCAAAAATTAAAGGCATTTTCCGTAAGGCCATAGCATTCTAAAAAATCATTGAAATTATAAGAATTAGTATTTAAGTATTGGTTAGTTATATATTTAGCATAGGGATAAATTTCTCTATAGTCAGTAGTTTTTTGGTAATAACGATAGTCGATTAGATAACCTAAACGTTCATATTCTTTCATTTTGTTATAGTAATAATCGACGTTTTTTAGTTCTTCACGAATACTATCTAATCTAGGATCGCTAGCACCAAGTTTGACAAATAGGGAATAACTACGGCGGAAGACTTCACTATCTTTATAAAGTTCAAAAATAGTCATGGCTTTGTTGTATTCACTTATGTTAGAGTTAAGAGTTTGGGATAATTTGATTAGTTTTTCTTTTCTGATGCCTAGTTCTTCTGGAGTACATTTATAAGGTGTGTAATGAGTTTTCATATAACCAAGCTGCTCATATTTTTCATAGTAAGAAAGCACTCTTTTTAAGATAACTGCTTTTTTAAAGTCAGTGGTCTCGTATTTATTGATATTGTTTAGAAGAACGGCGCCTTTGCAGACAGCGCGTAGTTGCTTTGCTTTTTCAAAGTCCGATAAATCAGAATTAATGATAGTAATTAGATTATTTATTTCTTCTTCGGTTAGTAAGTGTTTTCTTTCTAGTTCGTATGACATATTTATCCCCCTCTTTTGTGGATATTTAATATAGCATAATGTTTTACATATGTCAAACTAATTGTTGGTATCAACTACATACGGGTCATTTATTGTTCCTATACCTCCAGATATTTTTACATCTGATTTTAAATTTATTACAGGACGTATTGAATAGGCACTATCTGGCCAACCATCGTCAATGTATCCAGCACCTCTTTGCAAAATTATATTAGTATGTCCACTGACTGCGTTATATGCACTTGGAGTCATAGTCCAATATCCAGAAGAAGAAAATGACCAACTTAAAGTATTTATTATTCCCTTTTTCATGCCAGAAAATGCTAGTTCGTCATAAGTTATTAACCCTACCGGATAAGTTAAAGACTCATTGCCAATGCTAGAATTAGAAGTTGTATATAAATCTTCATTTATGTTAGAACACTTAAAAGTTCCTGAATTTTTGTTAAATCTTTGCCAAGAATTGTATCTAATGTTTGTATTTTCTGGAATTTCATTTTCATATCCAGATAAGCTTCTGTCTCCACAAAAACCGACAGTTTCAGATATGAAACGATTAAAGTTCTTAGAAACAAGATTTAAAAAATACCATGTATCTATTTCTTGCTTTATTGGAGCAGAATTCTCATTTTTATTTGCCTCTGAAAATGTAGTACTATTTTCAGCGCCATACATGTAACCAACATACATTGGATGATTATATATATTATTGAATTGATACAACTTGTTATTTATTCCTTTTTTTATGTTAGTACTTGCTAATTCTTCGCCATTATATATCATTCTTATTGAAGCGTCACCGTTTATTCTTACTATTTGCCAGTATACCCCAGCAAAGTAAACGTTATTATTTGAAACATTTCCTCTGTAATAATAAGTTTTTCCATAATCGTCGTCTGCTACATATAATCCTTTATCCGATTTGTCAGCCTCATATTCAGTTTCTACTAATGGAATGACAGATAAGTTGTAATATATTGCATTATAACTAATATTGTTTGTCGTTGCAGTAGATAGTGATTTAGTAGCATTAATAATTTGATAAATGGTTGGACTATTATAGGTTGTGGATATATAAAATTTATTGGCAGATTGATCAAAAGCTACATATTCTTTAGAATAATAATATTTAATATCTGAATTGTATTCTAACTCAGTAGGGTCCAAAAGTGAGCAATTACTTAATATGTATCTTGCAGAACTATTGTCAAACGTCTTTGTTGTACATATATGCATTAATTGCTCATTTTTATTTAAGTTGCTGAATGTTTCTAGTGAATTTAATGTACTATCGGCTGGTTTAGTAACCTTCTGAGTTGTTTTTGATTGCTCAGTTTCCTGCCATGTTATTATTGGAGCAGTTTGATTCAAATCCGGTTCTCCTTTAGCTTCTATATTACTTATAGCATTATTTACATCAGTTACGCCATATTCATTAATTAAGATAGCATCGTGTAATGTAGCTACATAATCATTCGGTTTATAAGTACCTAATGTTGCTGTTACAACTACCTTACTACTAAATACCTTATTCATGCTAGATAAATCAACACTATCACCATAATCCATCCAAAGTCTAAGGGCATAATCTACACTATCACCACTACCTAATGAACCCGATACTAGTGTTCTTGATTCTACTGAGTTATTTATTGATGTTTGAGTTGTATCTAATGTAGCTAAATTAACTGGAGCTTCATTATTTACCATAACTTTAATCGCATTGCTATCCATGGTCGTGCCTTCTAAAGACTCTAAGTTAACATTATAACTAATAAATTGTTCACAAGTATTAGTTATGGTAAATTGATAAGGCGTTAATTTCTTGCCTTCACTATCTGGTATAGGATATTGTTCATCTAACTTTATATCATTCTTCTCATTAGTTATACTTAAATTTAAACATTTAGTTTTAACGATATTACTATTTTCTTGACCATAAGATTTAATGTAATAAGCATATGACGCTCTTAAAACTATCAATAAAATAAATAACATACTAAAAAAATAAAATATTTTCTTTTTCATAATTACCTCTTATCTTTAATAGTATTATAGCATTTTTGACGCTGCTAGGCTATATATAATTTACTAAAAATACTAGACAATATTAATGGTGAGATTATGAAAGAAAAAATTTATCAACACGACGACGAATACTATTACAATATAATAAGGAAAAATATTAGAAAGTTTAGAATTAGTAAAGGCTTAACGCAGCAAGACTTAGCGGACATGACTGATATTTCACGACAGTATATATGTGATTTAGAAAATGACAATCGTTATAAACACATTACTATCTCTTGTTTAGGTAGAATTGCAGAAGCTTTAGATATTGATATAACTTTGTTTTTTAGACCATAGAAAAAGTATAGGATAACCCTATACAATTTTATTTTTTATCTTCTTTTAGTGTTTCTTTTAAGATGGTTCCTGTAGTTACTAAGTTTTGAAGATCACTTGGAACTATAATCTTAGTAGATGTACCGTTTGCTACTTCAATCATAGCATCGTAACTTTTTAGTTTTAGAACAGCTTCATCGGCTTGGGCATTTTTTAGTAGCTTTAAGGCATCGGCTTTAGCAGCACTTACTTTTAAGATAGCTTGAGCTTCACCTTCGGCCTCTCTAATATGAGTTTCTCTTTTAGCATCTGCTCTTAAAATAGCACTTTCTTTTTCTCCTTCAGCTATTAGGATAGCAGCTTTCTTTTCACCTTCAGCTTGAAGAATTTTTTCTCTTCGTTCACGTTCGGCACGCATTTGTTTTTCCATGGCTTCTTGAATATCACGTGGGGGAATAATGTTTTTAACTTCTACTCTATTTACTTTGATACCCCAAGGGTCAGTAGCTTCGTCTAAGATAGAACGCATTTTTGAGTTTATGATGTCTCTACTGGTTAGGGTTTGGTCAAGTTCTAGTTCACCTATGATATTACGTAGTGTGGTTGCTGTTAAATTTTCGATAGCATTTACGGGGTTTTCGACGCCATAGGTATATAGTTTAGGGTCAGTAATTTGAAAATATACGACAGTGTCAATTTGCATGGTAACATTATCTTTTGTGATTACTGGTTGAGGGGCGAAATCTTTAACGATTTCTTTTAGGGTTACGTCGGCTGCGATGTGGTCAATGAAGGGAATTACATAGCAAACTCCAGTTTGTAAAGTAGTGTAATAGCTTCCTAAGCGTTCTACTACTTTGGCTCTAGATTGAGGTATAATTTTAATACCTGCTACTATAATTATTAAAATAACAATGGGAATAATCCATAACATATTAATCGTCCTCCTTTATACTTTTAACATTTAGTTTTACTCCATTAATAGAAACAATTTTAACTTTAGTTCCTACTTTTAAGGTTTTTTTAGAAGTTGCGGTCCATGTTTTGCCGTCTACTTTGACTTCGCCATTATTAAATTCGTCTATGGTTTTTGTAACTATGCCAACATCGCCAATTACTCTATCTAAGTTGGTGGGTGTTATTTTATGATTTTTGATTTTAGAAATAATGCTTTTGGTTAAGATTAGGCAAATGGTGCTGGTGATTACGAAACATCCTAGTTGAATTATTAGGTTATCTACATAGATGCTTAAGATACACGAGGCGATGGCTCCTATGGCAAACCAGATTGAAACAAGGTTTACAGTGGCAATTTCAACAAAAATTAAGAAAATAAAAATGATTAGCCAAGTTAGTGTTAGGTTCATAAACTCACTTCCTACCTAAAGTATACTATATAAGTTAGGAAAATACTACTAAATTTTATGATATGCGAGGTATTTAAAAACAGCATCTCTAGTTAGGAAGAATGCTGTTTAATAATAAGTTTTAACGTCTAATAACATTTATCTTTTTCCAGGCATTAAATTCTGGTTTTAGAGATAATCTTTTTGCTCTATTTTCTAACCTTTCTGGAGTTACCCTGCTATTATTCATGTTAACCATGGCAATTTTAAAGTATTTTTCTAAGGCTGCATTATCAATATTTGGGTGCTTTTCTTTTATTTTTCTAACAACGGCTGTAGCTAAATCTAGATTACAACGCCAATATATATCTTTACCTGTAAAATAGTTATTTTCTAGATATTCTAACATTATTTTTTCGTCTGGGGTTAAGTTAGCTTTATCATTTTTATAATATACGCCAAATTTTAAACCACATTTTATACAGCCTAAGTTGCCATAAGCACAAGGTAAACTTTCATTATAATCAATTTCATAAATTACGAGTAAATGTTCACAATTTTGATATTCGTTTATTTTAGTATCATGGTATTTTTGATAATCATTTTTGCTGTTCATAAAGCCTCCAATTTCTTTTTTATATGATAACACTTGCGACTTTGGAGTTCAAGTAAAATTCAAAAAAGCCCGCAAATGCGGGATTTATTTGGTCAAAATGGTGCCGAATGCAAGAATCGAACTTGCATCTAATCCTTACCATGGATTTGTTCTACCACTATACTAATTCGGCATAGCAAAACTATATCATAAATATAGCTGGCTTGTAAATATTAATTATCGAAAAAGTTTAAAACATCTTCGTAAACAAGTTTATTGTTAGTTTCATTAAGTATTTCATGACGCATATTTTCGTATAATTTGCTTTTAATATTGGAATAACCTATTTTAGATAGAAATTCTTTTAGTTTGTTAAACTTTTCTTTACTTTGAATAACGGGGTCGTCGCTACCAGCAATTAAAAATATCTTTAAATTGGGGTTATTTACTTGGTAGTTTTTTTTGAAAGCTTGGAGCATTAATTTATAGAGATTTATAAAACCATTATTGGTGAAAGTATACCCACAGTATTGGCTTGTATTATATTTTTCGACTTCGGTTTCATTGGTGCTTAGCCATGAGTTTTCTTTTTCATAGTCCTTATTGTAAGTACCGAAAGTTAATTTGTTTAAAAATTCATTACGATAATTACCACCTTTAAAGATGTTAGAAACGTTAGCTAGTATAAGACCAGCATGGGCATGTTTATTATATGTTGGGGGACCACTTAATACTAACTTTTTGGTATCTATATCATACTTTTTTAGATATATTCTAGAAACTAAAGTACCCATACTATGGCTAAATAAATAAATGTCTTTATCAGGATAAGTTTCTTTTAAGTACTGAGTAACTTGATGTAAGTCATTAACAATATAGTTATAATCTTTAGTATAGAAATAACCTAAATCGTTTGGATCTTTAATGCTAGTACCATGACCACGGTGGTCGTGGATAGCACAAATATAACCATGAGATACTAAGTACTTCATAAAAGGATAATATCTTTCTTTATGTTCAGCCATACCATGTGAAAATTGAATAATAGCTTTAGCTTCTTCTTTAGGTTCCATGATTACGACTTCTAGATTAAGATTATCGCAATTAGATAAAAGTAGTTTTTTCTTCATTATTTTCTCCTTAATTTAGATAAAATCATTTTATAGAATAGCCATATAGTACAAATAATAGCTCCTAGGATATAGAAAGTGAATAAAAATTCGTGGGTTTTATTACTTAGAGTCATGAGACTTATACCAAGGATAAAGGCAACATCTAAGGTTGTTATGATACCTAAGTGAAATAGCTGTTCGATTTTAGAAATTTGACCATTGGAGTCAGTCATTTCCATATTGAAACGTAGTTCACCAGTGTTGATACCTTTTAGAGTTTGAAGTAGTTCTTTAGGAATTAGCATTAAGTCAGCACTACTCTTTACTAAGGAAGTGGCATATTTTTTAACATTGTCAGTTGTAATTAAGTCCTCAGGACGGAAGTAGTTTTTGAGAACTTCCATAAGACTTATTTCGGGAGATATTTCTTCTAAGAGACCGGCAATTACTACGATACCACGCAAAAGCATGGAAATATCACGAGGTAAAATTATTTTTTCTTCGTTTAACATGGTAAACATATCCATAGCAAAACTTTTGATGTTAATATCTTTTAACTCGGTGGTTTTGTTTTTATCTAATACTTGTTTGATATCAGCTTTAAGGCGCATGTAGTCAACAGGTTTGTTGTTAGTATTTAAGACACTTAGAATATGGGCAACCTCACTATAGTTATCATTTAAGATAGCACTGATGCAAGAAATTAGAAGGTTTCGGTTGCGACCACTTAGACGTCCCATCATGCCAAAATCGAGGAAGACAATTTTGCCGTCGCAGATTTTAATATTAGCCGAATGAGGGTCAGCATGAAAGAAACCATCGTCTAGAGCTTGTTTGATATAGTTGTTAGCTAACTTAGAAGATATTTCATTGATGTCGTAGCCATTAGCTTTTAATGCTTGTAAATCATTGATGTTAAAACCACCAATATATTCCATAACTAGAGCTTCTTTAGTACAGAATTCGTCATAGACTTTGATAGGTTTAATGTACTTTATGTCCTTTTGATTACTAGCAAATTCTTTCATATGACTAGCTTCTAACATGAAGTTCATTTCTTCTAAGGCAGTGTTATACATTTCATCTAAGAAGGCATCGATATCTAGAACGTTAGAAAATATTTTATCTAACTTAAATAAGTGAACAGCACTTTTTAAAACTTTGATATCTTGAGTCATGATATCATAAATGTTTTCACGTTCAATTTTGATTACGACTTCTTCACCGGTTTTAAGGATAGCTTTATGGGTTTGAGCAATAGAGGCTGAGCCGATTGGGGTTTTGGATATTTCTTTGAAGTAGTCCCAAGTTTGATTGTGATACTCTTTATCTAAGATTTTAATTACTTCGTCATAACTGATTGGTTTAACATCGCTACGGAGTTTTTTAAATTCTTCACAGTATTCTTTAGGCATTAAGTCAGGTCTAGAAGACATTATTTGACCAATTTTAATATATGTTGGTCCAAGTTCTTCTAAGGCTTCACGTAAGTTTTTAGGACTAGGGGCTTTTACTAAATGATATTTATTAATTGTAGCTATAATATCATTCAGTCTTTTGGCTTCCATTGTTTTCCTTTTTATCTTTTAATAAATTTAAGATTTCTTTTTTATCTTCAGCACTCATATTTTTAATTTTAGCCGCTAATTCTTCGTTGGTTAGGTCGTTAGTTTGATAAACAACGGTTACGTTTTCTTTAATTTTATCTTCGATGTTATGTTTTAGTTCTTCGTTAGCAACACGGCCTTTTTCGTAAGCGTCCTTCCCTCTTTTTAATAATTCGTCTTTTAGTTCATGAGCTTTATCATTAGTTAAAGACATGGCTCCTAAGCCCATTAATATAATATTTTTTAAATCTTCTTTCATTTTTAATCTCTCCTTTTATAATTAAATTATAGTTGATTTATGGTTGATAGTCAAAGTAAGTGTGGTGGTGTTTACATCTGATTTATAGACGTTTTAGAAAATTTGTTGGTTATTTAGTTTTGGTAGGTACTTTCTAGGCCGTAGTAGTCTTCGAGGGTTTGCCAGGTGCCATTGTTGTAGAGTTTGGTGGCAAGGGTTTGGCCGACGTATCTTAGGTGCCAAGGCTCATACTTGTAACCGGTTTCGGTCTCTTTATTCTTAGGATATCTTATGATAAAGCCATAGAGATGGGCTTGGTTATTTATCCATTTTCCTTCGGGTGTTGTTATGAAGTTGCTGTTTATTGTGTTGAGGTCGAAAGAAAGTCCGGTTTGATGTTCACTATATCCAGGACGAGCTGAAAATTTATCAGCTTCTTCTTGGGTATGTTTGAGGCAGTAGTTTTGGTATAGTTTTTCTTGATATAAGTATGGGCGGTAGCCGGATGAAATGTAGATGTTAAGTCCAATACTTTGAGCGTCTGCTTGCATTTGGTTGAAGGCTTTTAGAACAGTTTTATCTAGACATTTATTACAGGTGCTGATGACATTTTGGGCATTTTCTAAAGTGTTTTTTGGGTAGTAGTCTGGTGGCAGACTGTAGGTTTTGTTAACAATTAAGATATCATCAACGTATGTTAGGCCGTTTATTTGATATATTGTATAGCCGTTTTTGGAACGCCCTATAACGTTTTTTTCGCCAGATATTACTTCGATTTTTGGATATTCTTCTTGGTAGTTATTAACTAACATAGTATCACTTTCTTTCTTATTTAGAATATAGAGGTATCCTAGGTAGATTAAAAATATTATTAATAATGATTTTAATTCTTTCATAGTATAAGTTTATTCTTACTAGGGGTATGTTAGAAAGAAAAAAGTAAACTTAAAAATAAATTTACTTTTATATCAATTAATTATATTCTCTACTCTCTTCTTTAAGTCAGCTATCTCCCCTTCGGTAAAAAGCCTTAGTTTCTTAGCACGATTAGCGCAGTCTACAATGAAATTTCTATCTTGAGTTTCAATTACTTCATTAATTATATTATCCATATCTAAATCATTCCTAACAGCGCATATTAACTCGACTAAATAATAAGCGTCTTTCTTTTCAATAAAATACTTGGCGATAGCACTAAAATCTTTATAATGTCCATAATAATTAAAAGCCAAACGCCATAAGGCTTCTCTTTTATCTTCTTTAATACCTGCTTGAACTAATTTATCAAATCTTTCTTGAGTAATGTCTGGAGGTAGTGGTACAGAAATGTATCGGGTAATATAAGCAAGAATTTCTTCTAAAGTCATATTATCATAATATTTTTTGTATAAAGAGTTATTGGATAGGACATCTATCATAGCGTAGTATCTTGGTCCACTATCATTTACTTTTTCTTTTTCTTTAATTAATTTTTGATAAGTCTTCTTGTTCTTTTGGGCTAAATTTAGTTTTATCTATATTTTCTAATAATTCCACTAGTTCCTCGCTATTAATATAGCGATTAAGATAGCGGTATACAATATTTATTAATTCCATATTTTTTCTCTTTACATTTAGGTAAAATAATACTCGAGCTTCTAGATGTTGAAAGTTAGTTTTTTCCTTTTTATATAAGTTTATATTATAATGAAAAAAGACTTTTATCAAGTCTTTAATGCTCTAATGGTGTCCTTGGGCAGATTCGAACTGCCGGCTTCTTGCTTAGGAGGCGAGTACTCTATCCAACTGAGTTACAAGGACAGGAAGTACTATTTTTCAATAGTAATCACGTTGTATAAAAATATTAATAACATACTTAGTTTTAAAGCTAGTTTAAAATGAGCCATTTCATATGTTGCAGCACTTTTATCCATTAAAGATACTAAAACAGCTTCTTTAGACTTAGGTAAAGTTTTAGACATGGGAAACATGTGAGACTCAATTATATTTTCTTGGGTCTCATTAAGTTCAAAGTACTTTTTAGCATTTACCATAGCCATATGAGGATGGGTATATAATCTTTGGAAAGAAGTATCGTTTCCTAGATCAACATCATCATAAAAATCATGTAAAAGAGCTGCCCTAGTTATTTCTTTATAGTTTTTCATATGAAGTATTGTAGCAACATTATAACTATATTTAGCAACACGAAGGGAATGTTCATATCTACTAATACCATGGTGTAATTCCCTACTTAAACTTTTAAATTTATCATTATTTAATATATCTTCAACAATTATCTCAAATTCCATTTTCTTGGATAAAGACATAATATTTCACCTCAAGACTTCTAAAGTATACTACAATTTAATATATTTTTCAATTAGCCTAAAAAGACCAAGACTATATATATGAAAGAGGCAATACTTAAAAGACCAACAGAAATGAGAAGATTTCTAATTCCAGCGTCTAATTCTTGGGAGTTAGTTTTTGTTTCTTTAGTGATTAGCACAACCATTTTAGATAGATTTATAACAGTAATTATTACAAATAGAGACGCTAGTAATAAAATACAATATTGAGCAAAGTTCATTATATCAACTACTTTCTATTTTTTATTATATCATAAGGTTACTTAGAATTAAGATATTTTTTTCTTTTGTTTAGAGTGTATGTCAAGGATGTCTTAGGATCTAGTAAGAGTTGTTTTACAGCAAGGATGGCTTCAGTATCTCTATTCATTTGTTTTAAATAGTCAATTAACATTTTTCTTAGGTAAAGTATTTTTCGTTCGTCCGGGTTCCAGATACAGTCTTTGATAAGTTTTTGGGTTTCTTTGCTATAAGGAATTGGTAAGTCAAGTAGTTGAACTAGGGAGTCTTTAATGTCTCTTGTTAGGTAATACCCGCTGGTGGTGCCAGCAAAGTATTTAGCGTACATGTTATCAAATAGTTCTTGTTGATTGTCTAGGGTGTTTTTGCATTTATTTTTATCTTCAAAGCCTAAGTTTCTTAGCTGACCAATATAGGATAACTTGTAAATTGTTTGATAAAGTTGGTTCTTGGTGTAGATATCACTAGACATTAGAAATGTTGCTAGTTCGTAGCCCCAGTCATGGTTTCGTTCAATTAATTTGTCAAATTCAGGGGTACTTTGTATTAGATACACTGGTTTTTGAAGACGCCCATTAAAGAAGTTAGAACTATATGTTTTGATATCATTTAGCATAGCTTTGGTTTCGATGGTTCCTACTTTGAATTGGTAGTTTTGGTCTTGGATATAATTTTGATATACAATAGGTACACCTAGTTTAACTAATGGAGATGTGATATTTTTTCTTAGGGTATCACTGTAATCACCGGGGTTGTTTTTGATATTTTCTTGATGCCAAGCATTAAAGTCTTCGACACCTAAAATAAGGTCAATTTGAGGAGTTGCGGTGCTGGTGTAGCCTTTTTGAGCAAAAACTCCTGAGCCATAGCCAAAGGCGATATCGCATTTAGGGCGTTTATTTATAAAATTTTTAATTGCTTGTTCTTTTTCTAGTTTCATAAAATCTCTCTTTCTTAAAGCAGTATATTCATTCTAACACTTATTTATATTTAGATACAAGTTTTTTCTTTAAAATAGAAAAAAGTATGGTATAATTTAGTTATGCCTGTGTGGCGGAATTGGTAGACGCGCTGGACTCAAAATCCAGTGGTAGCGATATCGTGTGGGTTCGAGTCCCACCACAGGCACCATGTTTGATTGACACGAGCTAAGAAGGCTCGTTTTTATATTGCACTCATCAAGTGTTTTTTGCAGAATATTCGTATTTCTTGTTGACTTATAAGAAATTAATTATTATAATGTTAGTGAGATATCTAATTTGCTCGTTAGATGCTTCTCAGCCCGGTTTAAACTTTGAAGCACCTATTTAATGAATAGGTGCTTCTATTTTTTTCTCTTAACGAGAAATTTATTTCCATTTGTTATAATCTTGGCGATTAAAGCCAAATTAGTGCAGTTGACTATGAGATATATTTTTGTAGAAAAATTGCACTTTCTTGTTGATTTTTCAAAAATAAATGATATAATGTTAGTGAGAGGAAAATCTCATTGTATATATTATGGTTATTTACATAATATAAAAAGAGATGTATATAATTTGGCGGTTAGATGCTTCTCAGTCCAGAATGTCTAAGAAGCACCTATTTAATGAATAGGTGCTTCTATTTTTTTCTCTTAAAGAGAAATTTAGTTCCTTTTTGAGGAATTGGTAATTTTGTCTATTAAGACTAAAATTACAATGAGTACAATTAAGTACTCCATTAAAAATTCCTTTCATAGGACTTCACCTCGCTTTCCATAAAAATATAAATTAAAAAAATATAAGTTTTGGGCTGAGGTCAAAACACCTAAATATTAAATACATCTCGTAATTAATTATAATATATTTACCTAAAGATTACTAGCAATTTTACTAAATATATTATTTTTTTAATAAATACAGTTATGATAACCATAAGAAATATATATTTTGAAAATACCAAGAAAAATCATATAATACTATATGAAAGAATGTGAATTTATGAAGGAAATAGCAATTACTCCGCTGGGAACGATTTCACCCTACCCTAAAGGTAATAGAAACTGTCCAGGCTTTTTAGTTCAATATAACAATAATAACATATTATTAGATTGTGGTGCTGGTGTTACAAGGTTATTAAAATTTCCTCAAGACTTAGAAAACTTAAATGTTATTATAAGCCATTATCACAAAGACCACTTTAGCGATATAGGCGCCATTCAGTATGCTTCATATGTTTATCATAATTTGGGTTTATTAGATAAAAAAATAAAAGTATACTTACCTAAAAATGACTTTATGTTTAATAAAAAAGCAATTATATCTAATAAAGAAAGTTATTTAGATTATATTGATATTGAAAATGGCTATAGTTTTTTTATAGACGATTTGAAAATAACTTTTGAAGATAATAAATCACATACAATTGAAACGTTTATGACAAAGTTAGAAAATAGTGATTTTAAAATAATTTATACGGCGGATATTGGAACTTCTAATTTTGAAAATTTAATAGACTTTTGTTTAGATGCGGACTTAATTATTTGTGAAAGTTCCCTACTTAAGAAATATAATTCAAATTCTAGTACTCATATGAGAGCGTATGATGCTGGAAGACTTGCTAAAATGGCTAATGCTAGGAGACTTTGGCTAACGCATTTCTGGCCAGAAGAAGATATAAGGGAATATTTGATGGAAGCTAAAGAAGTATTTTCTAATGTTGATGAGGCCTTGGAAGGTAAAAAATTAATATTAAAAAAATAATCTTTTGTTATGGATGTAAAAAGACTTAGTGGAATTTTTCTCACTAAGTCCTAAATTTGTTATCTTGATAATTTTAAAGTATTACCATATTTTTCATTTATTCTTTCTAAAGCTCTATCAATATCAAATAAATTTACTCGAACTATTCCAGACTGGTCTGTATAACTTATTTCTTTTATTTCATAATCTGTCAATACTTTACCTAGTGGTGCTATTTCGTCAAAAATCACATAGTCTTGACTAGGAAAAATATCTGGAGTACTGTCAGATACCGCATTGAAATAGCCATGTACTTCTTCATATGTGCTAACAATTTGTTTGTTGTAAGTGTATTTTTCTAACATATTTAAAAATTTAGCATATTTTTCTTTATCGTTACTATCTTCATAATACATAGTTAAAGCGTCAATTCCTAAGCCATTATTCATTAGTTTTTCTTTTAAATATACAATTTGATACTCGGATTGACCTTGATTTTGATATTTTACTAAATATAAATTGTCTAGAGCATATGACTTTTCACTATTGCTTTTCAATTCTTGTTTTTTTGCTTCTAAAGTATTAATTTCATTTTCTAATTGAGCAATTTGTTCTTCTAAATCATTTCTTTTTTTATCATAATCATTTAGATAATCATTAACGTCAATTTCATTAGTCGTAATATTATTAGCAGCATTTTCTGTTAGTTTGTTTATTGAATTAGCATTATGAACTCCAATAACTAGTGAGCCAGTTGAAGTTGCAAGAACAAATCCTAGGCTACCAACTATAATTCTTTTTTTAAAGTTCTCACTAACTTTTAAATTTTTTATCATATAATAAATCCCCCTTAAATTACATTTTCTGCATTTATTGCTTAGTATATTAGCACATTTGTTTCTTAATGTCAACATTTTGTGCTTTTTCTATAATGAAATCTGTTACTCTGCATGTTTGCGTATGATATTTTTCATTTTATAATAAGCACAGATTATAGTTGCCATAAATAATATATATTTTACTTATTACGATATTAGAAATAAAATGAAAGTGAAAGGAAGGAAAAATATGTTTAAAGATTTAAATATTGTAATAGGAATAACTGGGGGAATTGCTGCTTATAAGGCATGTGGAATAGTAAGTTATTTAAAGAAAATGGGAGCGAATGTAGATGTCATTATGACTAAAAATGCGACGGAGTTTATCACTCCCCTAACCTTGGAGACTTTATCAAATAATAAAGTAATTGTGGATATGTTTGATAGACCTGATTACATGGAGGTTAAACACATAAGTTTAGCTAGGAAAGCAAATTTATTTCTAGTCGTACCAGCAACTGCCAATATAATAGGAAAAATAGCGAATGGAATTGCTGATGATATGCTTTCAACGACAATTATGGCAACTAAGGCACCAGTAATTTTGGCTCCAGCCATGAATAATGGCATGTATGAAAATAAAATTGTTCAAAGTAATATCCAAAAATTAAAACAATATGGTTATTACTTTATTGAACCAAGTGTTGGTCATTTAGCTTGTGGATATGACGCTAAGGGAAAATTACCAAAAACTGAAGAAATAATTGAATATGTTGAAACGTTAGTAAAGGAGAAAAATTAATATGAAAAAATATGTTATAACATCAGGAGGAATTAGTGAGAAAATAGACAATGTTCGTAAAATTACTAATTCTTCTAGTGGAAAACTAGGAATGACTATTGCTAATCATTTATTAGAAAGTAAGAGTGATATAAGGATTTATTATGTTTGTTCAAAAAATGCTTTGAGACCAAGTAATAAGAGAGTTAAGATTATTGAAGTAGTGGGAACTTTGGATTTAAAAGATAAGGTTGAGAGTTTATTAAGAAATGAGAAAATTGATTATTTTATTCATACCATGGCGGTGGCTGATTATATGGTTGATTATGTTACGACTGTGGATAAAATGAAGAAAAGTTTTCTAAATAATAGTGATATGGAAGTAATAAAGGATACTAAGATATCTTCTTATGAAAATAATTTAGTCTTAGTTTTAAAGCCAACACCGAAGATTATAAGTTTGATTAAAAAGGAAAGTCCTTTAACGTACTTGGTTGGGTTTAAGCTATTAGATAGTGTTTCTAAGAAAGAATTAATTGAGGTTGCCACGAGATTAAGAGATAAGAATAAATGTGATTTAGTGGTTGCTAATGATTTAGAGGATATTAAAAATAAAGAGCATAAAGCATATATTATTGATAAGGAAGATAAGATAGTTGAAGCTAGTGATAAAGAAGATATTGCAAAGAAGTTAGTAAGGATGATGGATAATGAAAGGTAAGATTTTGTTTGTTGGAGGAACTTGGGACTTAAATGGAGGAAAAAGTTCTAAAATTGTTGATTGTTTTGCTAAGTATATTAAGGCTGATGTTTATAATGGTGGAAACTATGATGATTTAAAGAAAATACTTGATAGTTGTATTTTATACGATGTCGTTATTTGGTGGGCTAATGTAGATAATAATTTACCAAAGATTAGAAATGTTAAAGAGATAAACTATAAAACAATGTTGGTTTCTTCTAAAAAAAATGATGATAATAAGTATTCTTTTCAAGATTTGTTGCAGAGGTCTTTTGAGTTGAAAGCAAATTTAACAGTGGAGTTCACGTTACAGGATGGTGTTTATAATATGATGTTGTTCGACCCACTAGGAAATGTTTGGTATGATGGGACTGATATTAAGTTATGTGCTCAGAAGATGCTAGAAAGATTAGATTTTATTAAAAGTATTACCCGAGTATCAATGGTGGCGAACGAGGAAAATGTGGGTGCACTAGCGTGGTTTTTCAATATGTTTAAAAGTGAAATGTATAAATCTTTAGATAACCCAGTGGTGCCTATTAAGGAAGAGTTTTTAGGAATAGTAAAGAGTTATGCCGTAAAGCTTGCTAGAGCGACTTTTCAAACTAATGATGTTAAAAGATTTTTAGGTAATGCTTCGTTTAGATGTCCTAAGGGTTTTCCTTCTTTTAGAGATGGTAAGTATATTTTTGTTAGTAGAAGGAATGTTAATAAGGAGTATATTGGAATTGAGGATTTTGTGCCAGTGTATGAAAAAAACGATAAGATATATTATTGTGGGGACTTTAAGCCTTCAGTGGATACCCCTATTCAAGTTAAACTTTATGCCAAGTTACCAAAGATAAATTACATGATACATACGCATTGTTATATTAAGGATGCTCCGTATACCGAGACTGCTTTGCCTTGTGGGGCCATAGAAGAAGTAAATGAAGTATTAAGGGTGATTGAAACTTATTATGAAAATGATTTTGATAAAGAGTTTTATGTAATTAACTTAAGGGGTCATGGAAGTATAATGCTTGGTAGTAAACCTAGTCTCTTTAAGAATATAGAAATTGTAGGAAGAAATTTACCGGAAAGAATGTATTAAAAAAAGCGCTTTTCAAAAGCGTTTTTATTGTTCTTTAATTTTAACGTTTAAAATGTTTATTATTTCCATGGCTTGGTACATAGCAATAATGGCACCACGGATACTTTCAGGTGTAGTTATGATATTTTCTAAATCACAGGTACTTAGGTCGATATTGGCTAAACTGGTATTTCTTATGGTTGTATTTTTGAATGATGTTCTTAGGAAGACTGTTTTCTTTAAAGAGATATGTTCTAAGAAGCCTTCATTAAAGTTACATTCGAAGAAATTAGTATCGTTAAAACTAGTAAGATTAAAACTACTAAATTTAAAGATATCATTATCTAAGTTACAGTTTTGGAACGTACAGTTAGTGAATGTGGCTCCAACAAATTTAGAACTATTAAAGTTACTACTTTGGAAAGTGCAATAATCAAAGATACAATTGGAAAAATCAGTATCATTGATATTACTTTTTAGAAAGCTAACGTTGGTAAAAGTGGTATTTTTAAAGTTACAATTTTTTAATATACATTTGTCAAAGTCTTTATTTTTGATGCGAAGATTAGATAGGTCTTCGCCATTAGCTTCGGTAGTTTCTAGGTAGCCATACTCATCAATTAGTTGGGACTTCATTTTTTTCTTCCTTGTATATAGAGTTAAATAATTCACCTTCGTCAGTGGCCGTGGCCGTCTCAGGTAGTTTTGGCAAATCGTTTATAGTTGATAAGCCAAAGTAATCAAGGAAATCACTCGTTGTACCATAAAGATTAGGACGTCCTGGCATGGTAGATTTTCCTACTTCTTTAACAAGTCCTTTAGCTACTAAGCGTCTTAAAATATGAGCACAGCTGACTCCTCTTAGGCTATCTATTTCTACTCTTGTTATGGGTTGATTATAGGCAATAAGAGCTAAAATTTCTAAGGCTGCCCCACTTAAACAGTTAGTATCCGGGTTAACGATTAGTTTTTGGTAATAGTCTTTATGTTCTTTTTTGGTAGTTAGTTTAAAGGCATCACCAAGGTAGCTAATTCTAATGCCTCTATTATCTGTTTCATAGCTTTTCTTTAATTCCATAAGGAGACTTTTGGCTTCTTCTAAGTTAATTTCTAAAATATCACAGATTTGATTTAGGGTTAGCCCTTCTTCACCCACAACAAATAATAATCCTTCTAATATTCCTAACTTATTCATTTTCTACTCCTTCTATCACAATAGGGCTGAAATTACTTTCTTGTGTTATAACAACCTCTTTGTTTTTACTCATAGTTAGTATTGATAAAAATGTAACGACGATATATTCTCTACTTGGTATTTCAAATAAGGAAAAGAAATCGATACGTTTTTGGTTTTTTAAGATATTTTTGATTTCTTTGGTACGGTCTTCAACGCTTATTTCTTTTTTGGTTATCTTGGTATGGAGAGGGGCTTCTTGCTTTTTACGGTCTTGGAAGGATAGGATGGCTTTAACTAAGTCTTCAACATCGACTAATCCTTTAGGAAGTTTGGCTTCTTCATAGTACTCTTTTAAGCTTTCTGGTAGTTTGGTATATACTTCGTTTCTTTTTTCTTCTAACTCTTTAAAGGATGATGTTAGTTCTTTGATTTTATCGTATTCTAAGATTTTTTGACGTAAGTCTTCTTCAGTTTGGATACCAAATTCACTCTCGGTATCATCTTCTTCATCTTCTTTATGAATTAACATTTTAGATTTTAAATGAACTAATTCAGCAGCCATTACGAGGTATTCACTGGCAATATCGATGTTTAAGTTTTCCATATCATTAATATATTTTAAGTATTGATTGATTAAATCATGTAAGTTTATTTCATAAATATCCATTTTAGACTGTTTAACTAAATGTAAAAGAAGATCTAAGGGACCTTCGAAATCATTTATGTAAAATTGATAGTTCATTTTAAAACCCTCCTTAATTACAAGTGTATCCTAGGGCGTCTAGCTCGTATTTTATGGTATTAGCACTTGTATCTTTAACATAGTATAATGTATCGTTGGTTGTAAGATTAGAATTTACTATGTTGTAATCAATTGTGATGTTAGTTGTAAATTTATTGGTTTCGGGAACGAATATGGCGTTTACACCGGTTACTCTATTTAAGGTGTTTACTTTAGTTTGGGCATCGATATAGGTATTGGTGTAGTTAGTACTTGTATCACTGTATGTATCGGTATCGACTATTTTAGTAAGTTTATTATTGTAGAATGTGTATGTTAGAATGCGGTTATTAAGGGTACAAGTTAAGGTGTTATTAATTAGGTTAGCATCAGGATATTCGTCCGCTTGTTTTTCGACGATTTGGAAAGTAGTGGCACTTGTATAGATACTTTGGTTGACCAGACTTTTTACAGAGACTGTGCTGTTGGCATTTAGACTTGGGGTATTAACTAAGGCACTTCCTAGATAGGTTTTGGCATCATCATAGAATTCTAAGAAGATTTTATGGGTGGTGAAACTGTAGGTTGATGTACTTTTGTTAGTTATGGTGTAGTTAATATAATAGTAAGCGCCATCTTGTTCTTTTTGGAAAGCGGTGTACTCGATTTTGTCAAGGGTTGCGGTTTCAGTTGCGGCAAGGGTATATGTTTTTTTCTCGGTGGTATCTTTTTGAGTGTTGTCTTTGGTATCAGTATTATCCTTAGTAGTGTCAGTATCAGGAATGCCGTCGTAGATTTCGCTGTTATTGCTTATCCCCAGCTTATCTAGAATATCACTGAAGTACGGAGTTACAATAGGTATAAAATAGATTACGGCAATTAGAATACCAAAAAGGATTAGCATGGCAACGGGACTTTTTTGCGTGTCCTTTTTTAGCGTACCAATACTTTTTTCCTCACTAGCAAATTTAGGTAGTTCGATTTCGTTAGTAGTTTGGGGTGTTATATTTTTGGTTTCTACTTTGGGTTCATTTTGATTTAGATTACTTTGGTTCATTTAAGTATCCCTCTCATTCTTCTTTATAATTATAACAATTTTTACTAGGCGTTGTAAATAGTAAGACGTGTAAAAAAAGATACTCTTGGGTTAGAAAAGTATCTAATTTTAATCTTTAGATTTGCAGAACAAGGTAGTGATAAAGGCGAAGATTACCGCCCCACTGATACCTCCTGATGTTGTCGTTAGAAGATTAGTGAACATTCCTAGAACACCTTTAGTTTTATAACCTTCAAGACAGGCTTGGTATAAAAGATTACCGAATGATGTGATGGGTACACTAGCAGCGGTTCCGGCGAAGGCGATAAATTTTTGATATAGACCAAAGAAGGAAAGGATAGCCCCGACGACCACTAATATGGAAGTTACATGTCCGGGAGTAAGATTAGTATTATCTAAGATAAGTTCTCCTAGTAGGCAGATTAGACCACAGAATAAAAAGGCATTAATGTATATCATCTGTTACCTCCAAACTTATAGCGTGAGCGATACTGGGGATTGTTGATTTTTGATTGACAAGAGTTGGGGAATGGAGAGATCCTGTACCGATAAGAAGGATTTTTTTATACTTTTTGGTTTTTAAGATTTTGTTAAAGACGACTAGAGGTAAGGTGGCTGGTCCTGAGGATCCTGCGTATTCGAAGACATCTTCAGGGTATAGGATGGAACCAGCATCAAGGTGATTTTTAAGAGTTAGATGGTTATTTTTTAGGAACTCTAAGAATAGTTTAGTCCCTACTCTTCCTAAATCGCCGGTAATAATTAGGTCATAATATTTGATATCTAAACCTAAGTCATTTAAATGTTGCATTAAAGTTATGGCTGCTGCGGGGGCCATTACGGCACCCATATTATTAACATCTTTGATACCATAATCTTGTGTCATACCTAGGGTTGCTGAGGTTACTTTGATTTTAGATTTTTTATTAGTAAGGATAGCACCCACGCACCCGGTGGCGGTTTTAGTTTGACGTTTTAGAGCTGGTGAACCATATTCGATTGGGTATCTAAATTGGCGTTCGGCAACAAGAGCATGGCTGCTTGTTAGAACTAAACTATTTTTTATTTTCTTACTTTCGATGAATGTTGATGCAACAATTAGACTTTCTATGAAGCTGGCACAAGCAGAATATACTCCTAAATAAGGGATATTATAATGACTTAGAGTAGCGTTAGTAATAGATAATTGATTAGATAGTTCCCCACTTACTACTAAATCTATTTTATTATTTTTTCCTAATAAGTTATCGATGACATAGCGTTGCATTTTAACCTCAGCTTGTTCAAATGTTTTTTCACCAAAGTAATAGTCATTAATAATTTTATCGTAGTTGGAAACACGGCCTAGGCATTCTTTGCTAGTAGCTAGAGTATAGGTATCTTTTAAATAGACATTGTTAAACTTAAAACTAGCCATGTAATATCACCTCGATTACAGTTAGAAAGAAAGCACTTATCATACCATAGAGTAAGACACTTCCTGCTAACTTGAAGATGTTAGAACCAAGTCCGGTTATGAGGCCATCTTTTTTGTAGTCTAGAGCACTGCTGGTTACGGAATGGGAAAATCCGGTAATGGGAACGATTAAACCACAACGAACTTTGCTAACCCAGTCGTCAAAGAAATTTAAGCCGGTACAGATACTAGATACTAATATTAAGATAAGAATTGTCCAGATATTGGCGTCTTTTTCAGTAATATTAAAGTTTAATAATATTTTATAAATAATAATTGATAGTACTCCTACTAGACCACCAACAACGAATGCTTTTAAGGCATTTTTTAGTTTATCTTCACTAGGTGTATATTTTTGTACTAATTTTTGATATTCTTCTTTATTCATAAAGACCTCCATAGTTATTATGAAGGTCTTTTTTGGTTTTTATTCACAATTTAGTGAAGTACGCATTTTTTTAAGTACTCTTTTTTCTTCACGAGAGACTTTTACTTGATTGATGCCAAGGTAGGATGCAGTTTCACTTTGGGTTAAGTCTTCAAAATAACGAAGTCTTATTAGTTCTTGTTCATCTTTACTTAGAGAGTTTAGAGTATTAGTTAAATCTATATAGTCTTCATTTATATTATTAGTCTTAATAGTATTATATAAATTGGTATCACAATCCATTTCTTTATCTAAGCTTAAGATACTATGTGTATTTAAAATACTATTAATTAGGGTTTGTTCGGGTATATTTAGATAAGTACTTATTTCTTTCATGGTAGGAAGACGATTTAAAGATTGTTCTAAATAATTTTTAGTTTTATCAATTAGTTTGACTAGTTTTAATGTATCACGGTTTTGTTTAATGGTTTTATTAAGCATGGTATATTGATACATTTGACCAAAGATATACTGGTACGCAAAGGTTGTGAATTTGGTTTTAGTATCGTCTTTGTAGTGGTTGTAAGCTTCAATAACACCTATACGCCCTACTTGGTAGAGATCTTCGTAATCAACACCATAAAATTTTTGAGCAATGCTTTTTATAAGGGGTTCACACGTATTAATTATTTCTTCTAACATTTATTTTATCACCTTTTCATATTTAATATAGGTGATATTGCTTAATTTTTAAACAGTTTCGACAATAGTTCTAATTTAATCTTAGTATATTTTAAAATTTGTGGTTTTGTGATTTAATAATGTCGAAGTTTTCTAAGGTGGCAATTATTAGTCCAACAGAGTCATTTAGATTAACCGTAGTTAGATAGTCCATGACAAGGCGGCATTTTGTTACATTGTCGGGTGCGTATTCGTCAAGTATTTTAAAGTATTCTTCTACATTGTCGGCACCAAAGACAAGGTCTTCAGCTTGAACTTTAGCAAGAATTTTTTTCTTATACATGTTATATAAACGAGGGGCGATTTTTACTAGAGCATCTTCTAATTCTTGGTAAGACGCAAAATCTTTGATGTTGTCTACTTTGGCATTTAGCATTTCAAATATAGTGGCGTTAATGATTTTATTTTGATAAAGAATAGCTATTTTAGCTTTTAGAAAGAGTTTGTTATCTAAGATGGCTTCAATGGCGAGAAACATTTTTTTAATATGAGATTTATAGTTTTGAATTAGGTCAGGATAGTTTATTTTATCTTTAATTTCATAAATACTAAGGGTTACGTTGCCTAGCTCTTGAACACGATCCATAATGTTATTTAAAGTTTGTTCTTTGTAAGTGTTTAAATCGGTTTCGATATTTTGATAATAGCTACGAGCGGTAAAGGTATTTAAGATAGTGGCTAGTTCTTGGTCGAAGAATGCTCTTTTTTCGGCTAATTTATTGTCACAGTATTTAGCTAAAGCTGTGGCTCGTTTTAAAATCAAAGAAGATATTACCGAGATATTAATTAGAGGGGTTATTCCGGTATCAAACTTTAAGATGTCTTGGACTAACTTAGAATTAGCTTGTTGATTTAAGGTAATATGATGTTCTTGTTCAAAGATATTAAGAAAAGATAGACAATATTCTTCTAACATATTAAGGTATTCGTCATGGAATGTTTGTTTTAACTTGTCAATTTCTTCCTTAGTATTTGGCTTTTCTTTAGCATACAACCATTTAAGTTTGAAGTTAAGGTAGTCATTTATTCTCTTTTGCAAATGAATAGCTGGTGTATTATATGGTGCTTGGGGTATTTTAAAGAAATAGTATATATCTTCTTCAATAGATTTTCTTAATTCATTATATGTTATCATTTTAGCCCTCTCCTACTATTATAATTTTAGCATTGTTTAGGGTATTTTTCAATTTGATTTTTTACAATTAAATTAAGTTAGAACATATTATATTTTATGTGAGCTATTAGTTCACATTTATAGTTAATTAGTAGTCTCTTTATTAGTATATATGGTTTATTTAATAAGCTTGGACTTATAATGTTTACATTTTTTGGGTAAAATTGCAAATTTTCTTAATTTGTAAGATTTTGAAATTCTGTAAAAAAAGCTTTGCAGTTTTTAAATTTTAGAGCAATTTTGGCGTTTTAAACGCGTTTTTGCTGCAGAATTTATAACTTTTGTGTTTTTGACTTTTATTTTAGAACTCTATATGATACAGGGCATGAACGGAGGTGATAACAATAAACATAGCAGCTATCCCACTAACTCACGATTATGTTTTTAAAGCTATTGCAAAAAATTGTCCAGAATTTTTATATAATTTGATTAGTCTTATTACCGGAATAGATTTAGAAATAGTAAAGATGGGTGAGTTTATCGATACAACGTATATTAAAAGTACAAGCCAATATTGTGAAACCGATTTAACTTTTAAGGTTAATGAAAATTTAATTATTGATTTTGAAGTATGTAGATATTATCGAAAATATATATTAACAAAAGAAACTAATTATGCTGCCGAAATATATCGACTTTTCTGTCGGGATAATCAAGGCAACTACAAAGAAAATTTTCAGGTTTTGCAAGTCGTATTATGTCATGATGTAAATGTTGGAGATTTTCTTTATCAAGAAGATTATCTATATAATCATAAGTATTTTAATAAAGAATTTAAACCAATTAGAAGAGTTACGTATTCGCTTGACAATGTTACAAATTGTAAATATAATAAAGATGTATCGAAGGAATTGCTTGAGTACTTAGTGTTTTTAAGTACGAAAGATAGAGATGAGCTTAGTAAGCTTGCAAGTAATAATCCTATATTAAGAAAGGTTGTTGATTTTATGTTGACATTTGATGCTGATAAAGGCGTTATTGTTCGTTATTATGAAGAAGAATATAACTCTATTATTTCTAGTGAGAGATTTTATGCTCGTGAGGAAGGTAGAGAAGAAGGTATTGAACAAGGCATAGAGCAAGGCAGAGAACTAGGATTTGAACAAGGTAGAGAACAAACAATTAAAAGTTCTATCCTTAATATGAAAAATAATGGTTTAGACAATAATACCATTATAAAATTCTTAAATACTGACGAAGCCACTATTAACAGAGCTTTAGCTAAATAAAGAGTTTCTTTATGCTAACATTTGATGCTGAAAAAGGTGTTATCGTTCGGGACTATGAAGAAGAATATAACTCTATTATTTCTAGCGATAGATTTTACGCTCGCGAGGAAGGTAGAGAGGAAGGATACAAATTAGGCTTTGAACTTGGAATGAAAGAAGCAAAAAGAATTATTGTAGAGAGTGCTGTTCCAAATATGAAAGCAAGTGGCCTTGACGATACAACAATTTTGAAGCTCTTAAATACTGACGAAGATACCTTAAAAAAAACTAAAAAACCTCTTGGAATGAAAAACTAAGAAGTTTTTTTAGTTATTTTATACTTATTAATAATTTTAATTATCATTGTTTTGGCATATAAGTTAACATATCTATTATCTTCATATTCTATGATACTTTCAATATCTAAATTATTCAACTTAATTACATTAACTCTGTCTAATTTAAAATTATTACTTATTTCTTTATCGACATTATATAATCTATATTTACCTTTTACTAAAATATAGATTATATAATGTTTATAAAAATTTTTTGTTATTTCGTATCTTTTCATTACAATTCTCTTTCTATAATTTCATCAATTTTTTTATGATTAACAAAAATATAACTATACTTATAATTTGTGATACTACTGAACAATTTTTGATAGTTAATTAATTTATTATTATATTTGTTTAAATTTTTTCTAATACCAGTTTTTATTTTTCTTTTGGTACTATTAGTAATTTTTATAATTGTTTTATTATCTTTGATAATAAATCTATGCCCTAAAAAGTTTATCCCATTACTAGACCTCGTTATCATAGACTTGTTTTTGTTTAATTCTAGTTTATATTCTTTATTTAATTTTTCTTCAATAATTTTCTTACAATATTTTAGATATTCTTTATCTTCATGAATTAATATATAATCATCCATATATATAACGAACTTCTTTATATGAAGATTATTCTTTATAAAATAATGTAATTTATATAAATAGAATACAGCTAGAAATTGACTAGTCATATTACCAATAGGTAAGCCCTTACCTATTTTGTAATATGGTAAGTCTTCATTATATTTATTTCTTAAAATACTTATTTTTTCATTAATATAAGGTAAATCTGTACTATCTATTATAGAACATAATATTTTATATTCTTCATTATCTAAATATGGTTTTATTAAGCTTTTTAATACTTCATGATCGATATTATAAAAGTATTTTTTTATATCTAGTTTTAAGAAATAAAAGGTTTTATATCTTCTTTTATAATACTCTATTCCACTTTTAAATAAGTTAATGGCATAAGAATGTCCTTTATTAATTCTAGTTGCTGTGTTTTCATCTAATAAGAATTTATCTAATTTAGGAATTAATACTGTTCTAGTAATATAATGATTAATTATTTTATCTAAAAGCTTTTGGCTCATAATTACTCTAAGCTTTGGTTCATAAATAATAAAGATATTATAATAACCACCTTTATAATTGCCTTCATTTATAATATCAGCACATAAAGTAAGATATTCTAACTTATATTTTTCAAATTCATATATTCTTCTTTTATTCTTAACATTTTTGATAATGTCTTTATAGACATTATCTAAATCAATAATATTAACTTTCTTCATTGTTTTTTCTCCAAGTATTACACATTTTGTTTATCTCAGTTAATTTTACTGCTATCTTGTTTGAAGTACTAAGAGATATATAATTCTTTTTTACTAATCTTTCTAAATATAAGTCTATTAGTGATATATTAGTTAATATATTACTAAAATAAGTAATATCTTTTGTTTTACTATTATTTATAAATATAATGTTATAAATAATTTGATGACAACAATCCCTTATTCTATCTTTATAATACATATCTTTTCTAGGTACATTTTCTAAGATATCATCAATATAAAATATTAAGTCTTTACTCTTAGTTAAGATTATAAATTCTTTATTAGTTATTTCAGCCATATTAACATTTTATCTAGAAATTCTTCTAGCTTTCTATCATTTAATTTTATTATTTTGTTATAAACTATATTAGCTTTGGTATCTAGTTCAATTTTTTTCATTGCTTCTTTATATTCTTTATCATAATTATTTAATTTATGATAATTTTTTTCTTCTAAGATAGTTTCGTTATCATAGACGATATATGATATTTTATTATCTTGTAAACCATTTATTATTTTATTATATTGGGTTAATGGGAAACCACATTTATATTTATGTTTATCACTTTCAATAACTTTATAATTAAATAGTTTATGAAGTATTATGGCATTTTCTTCATAAACATTTAAAAAGTTACCATTCTTATATATTTCTAGTTTATTCATTAGTCTTTAGTATGCTTAAGGAGTAGTTCCCGTAAGTTCTACTCCACATACTTTATTTTTAGACTATTAGTCAAGGAAAATTTCTGTACCTAAGCTTCTTTTATATAGCCTTAACCATATAAACATGATACTTAGGTGCTGGTCAAAGCGACCGGGAGGACCCCATTAGTGTTGTTCGCGTTGTTGTTGTTGACATAGCCGGAGTTGTTCACATTGAAGACATTGTTCGCATTCGACGAGTTAGGCGCTTTGTGACGAAATTTCCCTATTTTGTTTATCGCCCTAATGGGCGAGCCTTTTGAACCAATATCTAAAATTTATTCCTTTCTATATAGTTTTTCCTGTTGATAAGTCCGGTGGCGGCGCCGGCCTCACACTGCCGAGGCAGCGGCGCTTGGGAGACTACCCTACTTTTAGTTGGAACGGAGATTCAACTGTCCCTAATCCTACATCTGTTATTGAGATATTAGATTTCAGAAAAGCGACCGGGAGGACCCCATAAGCGCTGCCCGCGCCGTAGCCGTGGACACAGCCGGAGCTGTACACACCGAAGACATAGTGCGCAACCGACGAGGCCGGCGCTAAAGTCCACTGAGCGTGACCTGATTTATATAGGTAATCATTGTTCTTACAATCGCTTACTCCTGAACCATCCCAATTATACATTTCTTTTGCTAAACATGCTGCTCTATCTGTTGTTGACCCACCAGATGTAGCATAGCCATAATCACTTGGGTACATTAAGCCTATTTTTCCTGTCCATGTTGTTGGTCGTCCACTATATACAGTGGTTCCTCTTTCATATCCATAAAAATGACTAGCCAAACCATTGCTTGCTGAAGTATAGCTTGCTGTTCCACCTAAATTCCATACGACACTTTCGATGGCATTTCTAGTTAAATCATTTTTTAGGCCAGTTGATGTAAAATCAATTGATGTACATGTGAAATCAGCTCCACTAGCTATAGCAGATGGTTTACAGCCAGAAGTCCCATTATAATATGAGCCCATATTTTGATATATTGCTTGGCCTTTACTATCTTTTACTATATTATTATCTATCGTATATCCTGATTTTAAATAATCAGTTGGATTTAACATCATCATTAACTGACTATCGGTCCAATCATTTGACCCATAATCATTTGTTGATGTACCTACACCATTTTTCTTATAATCCCAGCTGAAGCTTGCATTATCTAATCTTTCATCTTTAACAATTTTTACTAAATCTTCTTTTGTTCCATCCGACTTAGTCATGTTCTTGAATACACCAATAATTCTCCACTTTTCACATGTACTATCACTTTGATTATTATAATCACTACAATTGAAATAGACATAGTTATTTGGATTCGCCCCAATATATCTTATATTATTATCTGGATCGTCAGTGGCAAAATTAGTTGTATCAGTCGTAGCTAAAGTAGTAATTTTCTCAGTTACTGATACGGGTTTAACAATAAAGAATACACTGCATTTAATCTTCTTTGTAGCATTCCTTATATTAATACCCCATTCTTCATTATCCCAAGTACCAACCGCTCCATTATCACAAACTATTTTATCAACAACATAACCATCATTCTTACCAGGAATCTCATTTGACCATTCACCATCAATATAACTAGCAATAAAATAATCATTTCTAATAAATGGCTCAACTGTAGTTTCATAAGCAGTCATTTCATTCTTAGAAGTAAATTTAGAATATGTAAAATAAATAATAGATATAGTAACTATTAAAACTAAAGATAAAATAGTACCATACTTGCAGACATCAGTCCTATGCTGTGCCCACCAAAGTTTTCGTTTAAAGTTCATTTTAATACACCACCTATCGTGGTATATCTAGAGAGTACTTTACTTAGTAGTAAAATACCCCCCCCGTTTTGTTTATTTATTGCAAATTTATGCATACTAAATAATCACTCCTTATTCTATAAGTTAATTATACATATAAAATTTAAGATATTCAAGGATAAATTAAAAGAACTAGAAATGTTCTAATTCTTATTATGGTCTATCTTATCCCATTTAATATCTTTAATAAAGATAGTTCTTAGAAGACAGATAATATAACTAAACATAAATATTGGATTATAGAATATTACTTTAATTTTCATAGATTTAGAAATGTTTAAACTATTCTTTTCTTTTTTTAACATTATGATAGTAAATAATGCTAGTAGTATGTAGATTAATAATAGAAAGATAGTTAAATAACATAGAAAGGATGTAATACCTTTTGTTATTAAGATATTAACTAAGATAATTAGTAGTCCAATTATTATATAGATATATGGGGTTACTCCAAGAAAGGCATTAACTTTAGAGGCAAAGTTAGGGTCATTCTTAATCTCACTTTTACTAATTTTATTAATATATTTTTTACGAGCTTCAAAGTAACCTTTAACCCATCTAGTACGTTGTTTTAAAGATATATTAAAGTTATCTGGTTGTTCATCATAGAATATAGCTTTCTTATTATAGGTAGTTGTTAAGTTATTTAAGATAGCATATAAAGTTAGTTCATAATCTTCAGTTAGGGAATGAAAAGGAAAAGAGTTCCATTCTTCAATAATACTACCCTTTATATAATATCCCGTACCAGAAATAGTTAAATTATTATGATATTTATTCTTACGTTCATTTAACATAGTATTTATCATAGAAAATGTTAAAGCAGAAGATGCACTTACTAAGGTATTACTATTCTTAGTATTACGATACCCTATTGCTATGTCATATCCTTCATTAATAGATTTTTCCATATTTTTTATAAAGTCTTTATCTAAGATATTATCAGCATCAAAGATAAAGTAAGCGTCATAATGAATTTGTTTTTTTAGGATATATGTTACGGCATCATTTAAGGCGTAGCCTTTTCTTTTTAGGGATAGGTTTTCTCTTAAGATGATATTCATATTATATTGTTTAGCAATGTCTACGGTTTTATCTTTTATACTTTCTACTATGATATAGATGTCTTTAGGATTTATTTTAGTAGTTTGTTTAGTAATACTTAGTAAGAGATTATTTATTACTTTGGATTCATATCTTGCTGGTATTAAGATACAATATCTTTTTTTATTATTATATTTTTGGGGTTTTAAATAGCATCTTGGCATTACTAAGTAACTATAGATTAAAAGAATAAGGGCACTTATAATAAATATTAAGCCAATTGAGTTATATATCATTTTGTTACCTCCATATTAGTATAACTTTTATACATTCTAGTATCATTATAATGTTTGTCAAGGAATTGTCCATATGATGTAAATGGTGGGATATCATGGTGTCTTAGTCCTAATCTAATACAGGCAGAGAATGAGATAAACATGTCAAGTCCAATTATAATAACTAAAATATGATATAAGATTTGACCTAGGTTATAGGGAATACGTTCAATGTGTTTAGAAACATAGGGGTATACTTTAGTAACGCATAGGTAACATAGAAGCCCCCAGAATAACATAAAAGGAATAGTGGTACGACCATTGATATTAAGAAAATAAGTGGAATAGTTCCAAGATGTGGTACCTGTAAATGTTTCTTGAAGAAAGCTAATTAGGTATTCAAATGTTCCTCCAAGTAAGGCCCCTATTGTAAAATATTGATGCTTAGGTCTTTTTTTTCTTAGTAAGACGTAAATCATAAGACAAGCTCCCCATCCATATATGGGAGATAATTCAAAGTATAATAATCCTCTTTTAGTAACGTATTTAAATACACCAGTATTTAAATAGTTCATAACAATAGATAAGGTATCTTCATAAAGGCATCCTAGAAAACTAAAGATAATGAAAACAAAGAACATTTTTTCTTTGGATAAACCTTTGGCAAAAGTCTTTTTACTTTTAAATAGATAATCTTTTATATTTTTCATATTGCTCACTAATTATATTATAAAGGAATTATTTATTTGTGACAACTGTATTAGAGCAAGTTGGTGATTTTATGGGGATTGTTTAAAATAATGCTTGCAATATTTTTAGAAGATTACTATAATTTAAGTATGCAGGCATAGTTTAATGGTAGAATTTGTGCTTCCCAAGCATACGGTGCGGGTTCGATTCCCGTTGCCTGCTCCAGATTTGATAGAAAACTCGGAAAATTAACCTCTGAGAGTAATAAATGCTAACTAGAAATAGTTAGTTTTTGTTATTTAAGAAAGGAAAGTGATGAGTTATGACAATAGAAACTAAAAAACTTGTAATAAGTGAAGAATTAAAAAGAAAGATTGAAATGATATGTAAGTTTGCTTATGTGGAATATTCCTTTACTAATTGATATTATAAATCTTAAAAATACTAATATAGCCTATGTAAAACCCCATATTTTGAAAGTTAAAGACAATGACTACTTAATAGTGAAAATGTCTTTATAAACGGTTATAATAACAAAATTAAGTTTAAAGATTTAGAACAATACTTAAAAATGAACTAATATTGAATTTAGAAAAAATTATTTAGAAGATATAATATATAATCACTATAAATTTAATACACCTTGTAATGTATATATGTATGAAGATGAATATGGAATACCACTAAAACTAAATCATGAACTTAAAACAATGAAAGAAGCAGAAGATTATTTTAAAAGATTAGAAAAATATGTTGGAGATTATAAATTAAACTATTATATAAGTGAGATTGATGAAAAAGAAAAAAGATTTAATTATACTCAAAATAACGATGCCGAAAAAATAATTAGATTAATTGGTATTGGAGATAAGAGAAAAAAAGATAATTTTAAATTAGGTGTTATTACTTTAGACTTATCTATGTTTAAAGATAAAGATGAGAAAGAAATTTATAAGAAACTATTTGATAAATTAGAAAAAGAAAGACTAACATAGCCAAAATTATGTTAGTCTTTAATCATCCTATAAATTTTACCAAAAATACCCAAATAGGATGATGTTATAAATATTAAAACTCTTATTTTATAAGGCTTAACTTTCATATCATCCTAATATCAACCTACAAAGTAGGTTGAATTTCGTAAGTACGAAATCAGTCTTGTGTAACACTAAAACCTTATGAAATAAGTAAAATTTTAGCATAGTTGCACAAGTTTCTTATCCTGCTTTTTTACATATATTAATATTTATATATAAAAATCCTATTTATAAAAAGTAAAAAAGACCAACTATTAAAGTTGATCTCGACGATAAATTGTAATTTGTATTTTTGAATATTTCTTTAAAAATTACTATTTATTCTTTGATAATTGTCTTATTTTTTCGTGATAAAAATAGTTTATTATTATAGGTTTTCCAGTAGGATTTTTTAAAAATGGTTCTTCATCTATAACATACATAAATCCATTTTTATTTGCATACTCTTGTACTTTTTTATCTAATCTTTCCCAATAAGACATATCTTTTTTAGTATAAATCTTATTATACAAATCATTTAATTCAGGGTGCTTTTCTTTTATATAATTTATTATAGTAGGCTTAAACGTGCCTCTTAAATTCAAATTTTCAAGCCATATATAGTCGCAAAAGTCTTTTATTTCTTCTATTATAGTAAATACATCAGTAATACCAGGAAAAATTGGAGATATAAAGCAAGTTGTTCTTATTCCTGCATCGTGAACTTGTTTCATTGCTTCAATTCTTGATTTTATTGTTGGGGCGGAATCCATATCTTTCTTAAATTCTTCATCTAATGTATTTATTGACCAAGCAACTAATGGATTAGGATATGTTTTTATCAAGTCAATATCTCTTGTAACTAAATTAGATTTTGTTGTTATAATTAAATTTATTCCACTTCCTTGCATTTCTTCTAAAAATGCTCTTGTTCTCTTATATTTTGCTTCAAAATAATTATATCCATCTGTTACAGATCCTACTATCATTGTTTTACCTTTATATTTTTCAGGATTTTTTATTTTATCCCACATCTTAACATCTAAAAACATTCCCCAATCTTCTTTATGTCCTGTGAATCTTTTCATAAATGTAGCATAACAATATTCACATCCAAAAGGACAACCAACATAAGAATTTATTGAATATCCTGCTATTGGCAAATTTGATTTTGTAAGAATTGTATCAACTCTCTTTTCTTTAATTACCACTTTTTTTAAATCTATCATTTTATTTCTCCAAATTCTTTAGGAAATTCTTGTACAAACTCATCTTCATTTAAAATTCCTAATAAATCTTCTTTCATAAATACAGGTATATTTTTCTCTTTTGCTTGATTGTAAATATTAAATACCCATTCTCTTTTTGATGATATTTTCCCTTTTCTATTACCTGTTTCAGTACCTATTACAATCCAAGAAATATTATTTAAATCTAATTTTCCTACATCATCAAACATAGGCTCAAAAGTAATATGGTAATGCTTTGCTTTGATATTATTTCTTAAATAATCAATTCTTGTCTTTTCTTTTGAAGAAGTAACTGTAACACCAAACCAACCATTATCAGGAGTTTCTTTTAAGTTAATATTTTCAGGTCTTTTAGTTAAAAAAATATATTGTGTGTTTTCATTTTCTTTCATTTTAGAAAAAACTTTATCTTTCCATTCTTCATTCCAACCTGATAAATCACTTTGTCCAGTTAGTAAATACGCTGTATACCTTTTATTATCAAGCATTTTCAATTTATTTTCAAAAAATACAGGTTTATTAAAATCATCAATAGTATGAAATCTATTATTATTCATTCTTGCATAACAATAAGAACATCCTATATTACATCCAATTACTATATTTATATTTTTTATAGTATCTTTAATACATTGCATTTTTCTCTCTCCTTAAATTTATTATAATTTTGATTTGTAAAAATCCCCAAATGAAGCCATTATATCTAACATTTTACTTAATTCTAATCCTAAATCAGTCATTCCATATTCAACTTTTGGTGGATTCGTACGATAATCCTTTCTAAAAATAATACCATCACTTTCTAATTGCCTTAAACTATCCGTTAATACTTTTTGTGATATTCCATTCAGTGACTTTTGTAGCTCATTAAATCTCCATGTTCTTTTTATTAAATTTCTTATTATCAATAATTTCCATTTACTTCCTACTAAAGATATTGTAGTTGCAACAGGACATTCTGGTAATTCATTTATATTTCTCATTTTGATACTCCTTACTAATTTACTGATATTGTATCATATATTATTACTTTGACAAGCAGTTACTTTAAAGTGCGTACTTGTTTTATTGTGTGTATCTTGATATAAATTTATTATACTAATATTTAAGGAGGAATTTAAAATGTCAAATTTTATGAAAGTAAGTTCAGAAAGTGCACCTAGAGTTGAATTACACGAAAAATTAGGTTTAACAGGTGCTGGAATTAGCATCAACACTATTGGAGCAGGAGAATGTGTGCCTTTTATTCATTCACATAAACAAAATGAAGAAATTTACTATGTTATAAGTGGTTCTGGCAAGGCAATTATCGACAAAGAAGAAGTTAATTTAGTTACTGGTGATTGGGTAAGAATATCTCCAGTAGCAGAAAGACAATTTTTTGCTAACAAAGACAATGCAATTTCTTACATTTGTATTCAAGTAAAAGAAAATTCACTTGAAGGATTTACTGCAAATGATGCCATTATAAAATAAATACAAAAAAATCTCTGAAAGTGTAATCTTTCGGAGATTTTTATTACTATAAAATTGTAATTT
>OGPL01000143.1_pt1 | contig 74316 bp, 52 predicted proteins | sample 1552901 | NCBI WGS metagenome assembly OGPL01 (sample SAMEA2580244, study PRJEB22360) | human gut metagenome | biome: human gut; feature: human-associated habitat; material: faeces | place: Denmark | collected 2008/2010 | reverse complement strand
TGAATACGGGGACTGGCGTCCCTGCGACCTGCCTTGGGGCTACGCCCCAAACCCCGTATTATTAAAAATATAGGTTTATCGACAGACTGAAAAATTTCTGTAAAGAAATTTTATTCAAAGCGTAAAGCAAACTCATATTATTATACAACGAAATCGGCTGTTTGTCAAGAATTTAAGCCGTTTTACGCATTAGTAGTAATGCACAATAAAGCAGGTTAAATGCCTGTGATTTTACGGTAATATTTGCGTTTTGATAATGCCGGATAAACCGGTCGCAAAAAAAGCTGTCGCAAGAGCCTTCTAAGCTCCTGCGACAGCCGGTAAAGGTCGGCGGTCAGACACCCATTTTCTTATTATATGCGGCACATACTTCTTTTGCCGTGCCCTGCATTACGGGTAATCCGTGGTCGAGCCACAGTGCCTTGTCGCAAAGCTGTTCGATAGACTTCATGTTGTGCGAAACATACAGCAGGGTAGTGCCGTTTGACAGCATATTCTGCATACGCTCCGAGCATTTCTTCTTGAAGCGGACATCGCCTACCGAGAGAATTTCGTCTGCGATAAGTATATCGGGCTGTACCGATGTCGCTATCGAGAAGCCGAGCCTTGCTTTCATACCCGATGAGAAATTCTTTACGGGCGAATCAAGGAAGTCCTGAAGCTCGGAGAACTCAACTATTTCATCGAACTTTTCCTGTATAAAATCCTTTTTGTAGCCGAGAAGCGTTCCGTTGAGGAAAATATTCTCCCTTGCGGTCATATTGGGATCAATACCTGCGCCAAGTTCAATAAGTGCGGCAACAGAACCTTTTACGTCTACCGTACCCTTGTAGGGTTTGAGAATACGGCTGATTACTTTAAGAAGTGTGGATTTTCCTGCACCGTTTGTGCCGACAAGCCCCCACGCCTCGCCTTTTTTTACATGAAGGTTGATATCCTTCAGTGCAATGAATTCCTGAAACATCAGTTCACGGCGGAGTAATCTCACTACATATTCTTTTATATTGTCAACTTTCATGTTCGCCTTATTGAAGCGGACGGTCACATTGTTTACGTCTATGATATAATCTTCCAAACCGATACCTCCGTCAGATATACAGAATAAACTTGTCCTGCTTATCTCTGAAGATAACAGTACCAAGTACAAAGAAGAGTGCGGCATATGCAACACCGAGGATAATTGTTTTCATATCAGAGATGCAGCCTGTATAAGCGATATCTCTGAACTGCTTGATGTAGATATAAAGCGGATTGAGATTCTCAACTATGAACTTCAGCCAGTTCGGAAGAATGTCAACCGGATAGAATATCGCCGATGCATACATCCACGCCGTCGTAAACGCATTGTATATATATCTTGTGTCACGGAAGAAAACGTGCATCTGAGCGAGGAAGAATCCCATTCCGCAAGCAAATATATACGCTTCGAGTGTTATAAGAGGGAATAAAAGCATCGTCCAATAGAAAGGCGAGCCTGTGAAGATAAGGACTATCAGCAGTGCGCCGAGCGACAGGACATAGTCAACCATACAGCTTGTGACCTTTGCAAGCGGGAACATATATTTTGAAACATATGTCTTTTTCAGCAGAGCGGCGTTCGAGGTTATACCGTCCATCGCCTTGTTTGTTGCGCCGACGACGAAATCATACATAGTTCTGCCGACAAGCAGATAAACAGGAAAGTTGGGTATGTTTCTGTCGAACAGTTTCGAGAATACAACGTACATTACGAGCATTATAAGCAACGGATTGAGTACGCTCCAGACGTATCCCAGTACACTGCGTCTGTATTTCAGCTTCAGATCTCGTGAAACGAGCTGGATGAGAAGATCCTTGTAGTGCCTTACTTCAAGAAATCCGCCTGTTTTATCCTTGCGAACAAGTGTCATTTATACCTCCGTCAATCAAAACTCTTGTTGTGTCTTACTTTGTTATAGAACTTCGAGTTAAGAATTTTGTTATATCCTGTAAGACCTATATGCAATCTGTTGAGCGTTTTTAGTATCTTGCAATGCTTTTTGCTCATCTCATAAACTTCGTGGTATTCCTTATCCATAAAGTCCATCATTTCATCGGCTCTTTTTCTGCCTGCTTTTCTGTTTTTGTCGCACAAAAGCGAGGTAACAAGGAAGCTCAGCAGCAGAAGGTGCGTTTTCTTTGCACAGTAAAGCGCCGCCGCACCCGTAAAGCTCTTGCCCTCTGCGGTCATACGCTTAAGCACGGCTTCGGTATGACCTATACGCTTAAGCTGATTTTCCGCAGAAACGCTTTGCGTCACATCGCCTATGCGGTATTCATATATGAAAAGATCGAGCGGCAGTATGCTCTTTGCCTTACTGCAAGGGAAAGTGGCGTATTCGTGGTCCTCGTAGAACACCTTTTCGCTGAGTTTTATTCCTTCTGTTTTATAAAAATCGGTGCGGTAGGTTATGCCGTGGAACGTAAGGCTGCGGTCAAAGTTTTTCCACTGCGACATTACCTCGTCCATTGTGTATATTCTGTCAAACTCCGGCGGAAAGCAACGCCAGCTTTTTACTTCGCCGTTTGAAATGTTTATCGTATGATGTGGCGTCAGCACAACATCGGCATCCGTATTTTCAAGCGCCTTTATAAACTGCGGAATATTCTCGGTAAGAAACCAGTCGTCAGCGTCAAGGACTTTAAGATATTTGCCGACAGCTTTTTCACTGCCGACATTTATACCGGAGCCGTGACCGCCGTTTTCCTTGTTTATAAGGCTTATCGAGGTGGGATATTTTGCAATATATTCTTCTGCGATTTTTTCGCACCCGTCTGTAGAGCCGTCATTTACAACTATTATATCAAGCCTGTCCGTACATTCGCACAGGAGCGAATCAAGGCATTTTGCCAGAAACGGCTTGCTGTTGTAAGACGGAATAATTATACTCAGTATCTTTTCCATTAATTGTTACCTTTTTTCAGTTTATTAAGTCTGTTTTCCTTTATTCCTGCGAGCGTATATGAAAATGCCTTGAACATACTTATGTCCGTCAGCTGTTTTCTTTTGGCAAAAGCGTAATATGCGGCATAGAGAACGGACAGGGGAAGCCCCATTATATATCTTGTCGTATTTCCTCGGTTCACAAAGAATTCCCTGTCGAAGCCCTTGAACCAAGTAGATTGCGTCTGAGCCACCGTTGCCAGCTCATAGGGGTAGTGATATATTTTCAGCCCTGCCTTTCGGCACTGCGTCAGAAATCTGAATTCTTCCTCCGCACCGTTGCCTGAGCCTGCACCCATGTTTTCGTCAAACCGAATGCCTTTGGTGAGGAGTTTTTCACGTCTGAACGTTATCTGCCACGAGCTTACGCTCATAATATCCCTGTAGCCGAGTTTTTTTATGCTGTCACCCCATTTATGAGGTCTTTCTGCCATATCGAATATGATAATATCCGCTTGCGGAAGACTGCTGTAAGCGTTCTGTACCGCTTCTTCGTACCCTTGCGAGAACACCTCGTCATCATCACAGATAATGCACACATCGGCAACGGATTTAGATATGGCGAGGTTACGGCTTTTAGTCAGCCCTCTCTCCTTTACCGAAAAAGTACGGACAAATGCATCGCCGATATGCTCTTCCTTATATCCGTCCTCATCGCACTGATTTATTATAATCGTGTCTGAGGTGATATGGGAACGCTTTATCATTTCTTCGCTGTCGTTCAGAAACATACACGACAGAAGTATTTCGGTCTTGTTCAAAAGTTCAGCTCCTTAATTTCAAAATGCAATATCATACTTTTGCTGTAAGCCACATTTATTTTATTATACAACCGTTGCATAAAAAAGTCAATCGACATAATTTTATAGTATTTTGTCGCACAAACGCCGGATTATATGCGTTTTACATAAAAAGACCGCCGGGAAGGCGGTCTTGCTGTTTTGTGTTACTCGTCGGTCTGGGGTTTATCCTTGCTGTAGTCATGCAGCATTCTTGTTCTCTTATGCGATTCCTTCTCAACGTACATCTTCGAGTCGGCTTTATTTATATAATAGTCTATATGGAGCTTTGAACCTTTCGGCAAAATACATCCGCCGAAGCTGCCGTGTACATTGTACGGCTTTTCGCTTGTCAGGTTGTATTCCGAAAGATATTCGTTGACCTTGTCGATATACGCATTCATCTCGTATTCGCCCTTTCCCTTGCCGAATACGACATATTCATCGCCGCCGAAGCGTGCGCATATATCGTTCTCGTCTGCTGCGGACTTAAGTGCGTTTGCCATAGTGAGAATAGCGTTGTCGCCCTCGTTGTGCCCGAAGTTGTCGTTTATCAGCTTCAGATTGTCAAGATCCACCGAAATGACCATACAGTCATCCTTAACTCCGTTCTCGGCATAATCGTTGTATATTCTGAAAAAGCCTCTGCGGTTGTACAGCGAGGTGAGCGGATCGGTGATATAGAGCATATCGATCTTCTTTGCGTATGCGTACAGCTCGTTCTGCCTGCGTACCGATTCTAAAAGCTGTGACATTGCCATAGTGAGAAAGTTCAGCAGATAGTTCATACTGCTCCATGGATAGAAATTGAACGCAAGGTATCCCAGCGTATTATCCCTTATGTGAATAGGCGTGTACAAAATGACCTTGCTTTTGTCGGACATTTCGTAGAAGTCGGGGAGCATTTCAGAAGTGGGAAATTCGGTTTCGCTCTGCGGCTTCTTATCTGTGCATCGTGCTAAGCACTTCATAGTATCGCAGTAGCCGTGTATGTGTATGGGACAGTTGTTTTCAACATCGTCAATTGAATCGTTTACAAGCGAACTTTCCATAAAGTCCTTGCAGATACATATCCAGGAATTGTTGCACCATATTCTCGAAAGCGTCGCCGAAATATTCTTGCTAGCATCGTCAAATGTAGAGCAGTTTGCAAGCTCCTGCGCAATAGCCGCAGTTCTTATCGAAAAACGCCTTGCGTCATATAGTTCTTCGAACAGATCGTGCCTTTGCTTCGGCAGAATATCAAGGGCGTTCTGCGTATTCGTACAGCGGCAGGATATACCGTAAATTATGTTGGGCGGAATTATGCCGAGTTTTGCAGGCTTCTTGCCTCTGAGAAGAAGATTAGCCACGATATTGGCGGCCTCCTCGCCGGATTTGTCGGCGAGTATCTTTGCGGTCGTGATATATCCGTTGGCCTCGTCTGTACCGTCCATTCCGGTGACGGCAATTTCGCCCGGCATATCAAAGCCCAGCTCAGACAGCTTTATCATAACAGCCGATGCCATTGTATCGTTTGCACACACAATAGCTCCGCAGTCAAGATTTCCGTCCTCGTTCATCTTTTCCACCTGCTGAATTGCAGGGGCGCTCCACAGATTGCCGTAATATATTCTTGACGGCTCTATAGGTATGTTATGGCTTTTGAGTGCGTCAAGGAAGCCCGCAAGACGTTCGTCACTGGTAAAGTGGTTCTTGAATCCTCCCAGAAAATTCAGCTTTCTTATGCCGTGTCTTTCTATAAGATGATTTGTTATCATCTCTATCTGGCGACGGTAGTCGGGCATTATGCAGTAGCAGTTGGGGTAATCATACTGCTTTCCGATTGTCAGCACGGGTACGTTCTTTTCTACCGCACGTTCGATAGTATGCCGTATCACTTCTTCGCTGCTGCTCAGATAAAAAGGAACAATGACAAGCATATCAAGAATATCATAGTTAGGCAGAGTGAAGATGTTGGTCTGACCTATATTATGCGGCGCTCCATCGTAGAAGCAGGTACAGCAGTTGAAGATATGTACATTTATATGATTATCGCCGAGTACTTTACAAAAGCCTTGTAAAAGCATTTTTCCGCCTTCAAGATCTCCGATACAGAAGGCAACATTTTTTCTGCCGCTTTTATTTTCCACAGATAAGTCCTCCTCCTATAAATCAAATTAAAATAATACCGAAAATTTCCTCAAATCAAAACGTATCACACAATGTTTTATCAGGGATATAATATAAAATCAGTATACCACATTTGTATGCAAAAATCAAGAAGATTCAATGAAAAATGAGCATATCCGATACGGTTTTCTCAGTTTTGAGTCGCACCTGCCTGTACTTGTCTTTCTTAGCACAACGAATTTCGGCGGTACGCCTAAAATCACACAAATTTATTGCATTTTCCGCTGATATGTGATACAATAAATTCTATCAAATTGTATAAACTTCATCGAGGAGTGTTGAAATTGGAAAACAGCAACAAAAATAACAATAATTATAAAAGCAACAAGCCGTCAAAGGATAACAGACCGTCCTTTCCGAAAAGAGCGGTAATCACAGGCGGTATGCCTTACGGTAATAAACAGCTTCATTTCGGTCATGTCGGCGGTGTGTTCGTATTTGCGGATACATACGCAAGATTCCTGCGTGACCGTATCGGTAAGGATAATGTAATTTTCGTATCGGGTACAGACTGTTACGGCTCGCCTATCGCAGAAAGCTACAGAAAGCTGAAGGAAAGCGGAGAGTTTGACGGTACTATTGAGGATTTTGTAAGGAAAAATCACGAGAGCCAGGAAAAAACGCTCAGAGATTATGATATAAGCCTCGACTTGTTCGGTGCATCCGCACTGGATGAGCCTGCAAAGATACACAACGTAGTATCCGATAAATTTATCAGAAGGCTGTACGAAAACGGTCAGCTTGAAAAAATCACCACCTCGCAGTTCTATGACGAAAAGGCTGGCGTATTCTTAAACGGCAGACAGGTAATAGGCAAATGCCCCGTTCTCGGCTGTCAGTCGGAAAAGGGCTATGCGGACGAGTGCGACCTCGGACATCAGTATATGCCTTCAAGCCTTATTGACCCCAAAAGCACGCTGACAGGCGAAACACCGGTAATGCGTGACGTTGTGAACTGGTACTTCCGTCTTACCGAGTACACAAAGCTGCTCGGCGAATATGTTGACAGAATAAAGAAGATGCCGAATGTCCGTTCTCTTGTTTCAAAGACTATCGGCGAGTTTCTTGAACCGCCCGTTGTTCATATCAAGAAAGAGCTGCGTGAGGATTATGAGAAGATAAAGGATCTGCTTGCGCATCATACGCTGACGGACGATCCGAAAAAGCCTTCGTTCACGATATGCTTCGACACGCTTGACGAGCGTGATGCGGCAACGGAGATCATGGCACATCACGGTCTGCGTTTCAGAACAGGCAAGACGCTTGTTCCGTTCAGACTTACAGGTAATATCGAGTGGGGCGTAAAGGCTCCCGACCTTGAGGATGAAAAGGGACTTACCGTATGGGTATGGCCCGAGTCGCTCTGGGCACCTATCTCATTTACCTGCGCTTATCTCAAGAGCAAGGGTATTGATATGGAGCATTACAAGGATTACTGGTGCTCAAAGGATTCACAGGTATATCAGTTTATCGGCTCGGATAACATCTACTTCTACGGTGTTGCGGAAATGGCAATGTTCATGGCGCTGAAAAAGGGAGAGATAACCTCCGACCCTGAGGACGGCGAAATGCAGCTTCCTATCCTCGTTGCAAACAACCACATTCTGTTCCTTGACAAGAAAGCAAGCAGCAGCGGCTCGATAAAGCCTCCTATGGCGGCGGATCTGCTGAACTACTATACAGCCGAACAGCTCCGTATGCACTGGCTCGGACTGGGACTCGGCACAAGGAGCGTCAGCTTCCAGCCCAAGCCCTATAACCCCGATGCAAAGCCTGAGGATAACGACCCTGTTGTAAAGGAAGGTTTCCTGCTTTCAAACGTGTTCAACAGAGCTATACGTTCCTGCTTCTATTACGCTCAGAAGTATTTTGACGGCAAGATGCCCGTAGGCACACCCGATGCGGACGTTATCGCAGAGTGCGAAAAGGCTATTCTTGAATATGAGCGTTATATGTATAAGTTTGAGTTCCACCAGGTGACCTATGTGCTTGACTCGCTTGTAAGAAAGTCGAGCAAGGTATGGTCAAAGCTCAGCCGTGAGGCTGATGCGGCAGATGATAACGAGCTTCGTAAAAAGACGCTTATCAACGTGTTCCACTATATAAGAACAGCCGCACTTCTTCTGCACCCCCTCGCTCCCGAGGGTACGGAGATGCTCAGAGAGTATCTCGGATTCGGCGAGGACTTCTGGAGTTGGGATCATGTGTTCGAAGGAATGGACTACTTCTGCAAGGGCGAAAGCGAGCATCAGCTTAAGTTCCTTGAGCCGAGAGTTGACTTCTTCAAAAAGCATCCATCACAGCTTGCAGGCAGTGAAGAAAATTAAATTATTGCATCAGCACCGCCGCCGTGAAAACACAGCGGCGGTAAATTATAATATCAGAGGACATAACATTATGGCAGAAAAATTAGCGATAGCGATGAGCGGCGGAGTGGACAGCTCGGTGGCTCTTGTGTTGTTGAAGGATAAATATGATGTCAGCGGTTATACGCTGAAACTGCACGACAGCAGAGGAACGGACGACAGCGGACTTTGCGGTTCGGCAAGCGACATCGAGGACGCAAAGGCGATAGCGGCAAAATTCGGCGTACCGCACTATTTGCTTGATATGAGGGATTTGTTTTCCGATACGGTACAGAAAAGTTTCGTACAGAGCTATCTTTCGGGAAGAACACCTAACCCCTGCGTAGAGTGCAACGAAACCATAAAGTTCGGCGCACTGCTTGATGCGGTGAAAAAGCAGGGCATAAATCACATTGCCACAGGTCATTATGTACGCAGCTGTTACGATGAAAAAAGCGGCAGATGGTTGCTCAAAAAGGCAATCAACGCAGACGGCACAAGCAATGCAAAGGATCAGTCATATGTGCTGTACCGCTTGAGCCAGCAACAGCTTGCCGCAAGCGTTTTCCCTCTCGGTGAAATGACAAAGGACGAGATAAGGCATATTGCGGCTGACAGCGGACTTATCAACAGCGACAAGCCCGACAGTCAGGATATATGCTTTGTGCCGGACGGCGATTATGCCGGCTTTATCGAGCGTTATACGGGCAACACCTACCCCGACGGCGATTTTCTCGATGAAAACGGCAACGTTATAGGCAGGCACAAGGGCGTTATATTTTACACGATAGGACAGAGGAGAGGAATAGGCACAGGATTTGGTAAACCGATGTATGTTATCAGAAAAAATGCCGATAATAATACCGTAACCCTCGGCGAAAGCGAGCTTCTTTTTACCGATACGCTGTATGCAGATAATCTTAACTGGATAGCGTTTGAATATCCCGAAAGCGAGTTTAAATGCAGGGCAAAGACACGTTACAGACAGACCGAACAGCCGTGTACCGTATATCCGCAGGGCAGAAATACGGTCAGGGTCGTGTTTGATGAAAAGATAAGAGCGGTAACTCCGGGACAGCACGTTGTGTTCTATGACGGCGATATTGTACTCGGCGGCGGTGTAATAATGTAGAATTGTGAAAGTTTGACAAATTTCATCTTCACTTTTCATCTAATTTACACAAAACTATTCTTTTAATTTCACGAACAAGCATTATTATATAACCACAGTCAGCGAGGAAACAGAAAAGCAAACAAGCTGACAGATTAAATTGCTATCTTCGATTTTCATATATATTTCCCCAAAGCAAAGGACTCCGGTGTAACAGCCGGAGTTCTTTGTTTTTTATGTTTTGATAATGAACAGGCGGCACGACATTTGCCGTACCGCCTTATATCTATTGCTTTTTGATTGTCATACAGCGGACGATGTGTGTTTATCCGTGCTTTGCTCAGATATTGCCCGTAACCGTAATTACTGCCGTACCGGGAGTAACTGAAACCGTACCGTCTGTGTTTGTCGCAAATGTTGCCGCAGGTACTTCTATAGCACCTGCTGTAGTTTCAAACACGCCTGTAGCCTCATTGTAAGTGTAGCGTGTATTGCTGAGAACGGTGCCGTTGTAGGTTACTCCGATATTTTTCAGTATCGGGTTGAATACGTCACGCAGAACAATATCGTCTGCCTGTGTGACAGCGGTGTTGCCCTTGTTCGTAACGGTAAAGGTGTAGGTTATCTGACCGTTCTCGCTTACTATTGTCGGGCTGAGCGACTTTTCAATATCAAGCGCAGGAGCGGCTGCGGCATTTACTGTTTCTGTGGCGGCGATAGGTTCTGTAATGCCGTCACCCGTTATCGAGATGTTGTTGGTTATACTGCCTTCAATATTGAGCGGAGCATAAGCTGTTGCTATGGCACTGTATACTATCTGCGCCTCAGAGTTTGCGGGAACGTTTATTCCCGTTATTGTCATGGGCGGACCTGCTGTAACGGCAGGAGCTGTCTGCAATGCGCCGTTGATATAATAGCGTATATCTCCGCCGTATGCCAGAGGATACACTGTTCCTGCACCGTAGGTGTAACCGCCGAGATTATCGGTTAACGTAAGATTTGTAAACGCTGTGTTTCCCGTGTTCACGATATTCACGATATAGGTCAGAGTGTCGCCCTGCTTGTAGGTCGTTGCAAGGGAATGCTTCGTTGCGGCAAGAGTCTGCTGTATCTCGCCTGTTGTTACGTTTGAATTTACTACCGTGCCGTTATACGAAAGGGTAGCAACGTTTGTGAATGTTGCCATTGTTTTTCCTCCTTGAAAGTATTTTTTATTCGGGTACCCTTTACATTTTATGACACAGTGTGACTTTGTGTCACTGAAACTTGCTTTCCTTTTATAAACCTCCGCAAAAAAAGAACGCACTTGACTGTGCGTTCCTGAAAGTGCGTTCTTATCAATTATTTATATCGCTCTTGAAATGCTCCCCGTACTTTTCTTTAAGTATCTTCCACTGATAACGGTATGCATAGCTTGCACAGAACACTCCGTTGTCTTCCTTTTCTGATTTAAATACAGACGGTTCACTTTGCTCTAAATCAAAAACGATAGGATAAGCATTATTGTAAATATTTCCGTCAACTTCATTCGCAGTAGTATCATTATCGGCAAAAATCAGATAAGATTGACCCTTTTGCAATAAAACAGGATTCCACGTTGTATGTATATATCTTCCGTTTCCACTTCTTAAAGTGTTGTAATACTCAATTTTCCCGTCATAATATTTTTTATCAATTTCACTGTGTTTACTGCTGTCAAACTCACCCGACTCATTTTCAAATTGAGCTTTCAGATTTTCTTCCGCTGTTTGCACAAAATTTAAGCTTCTGTCGTTATACTGTTCTGTTATATCATAAGATTCACGGATATATAATATATCACCTTTATTATACAAGCATTTTCCGTTATTGGAATCGACAACTTCTTCTATAACAACAGGCGTGTAGATGAAAGATAAAAACGGCTTCATAATCAACGTTTCACCGCATTTACCGTCATTGATAACATAACTGTCGCCTGCAACTCTGCATTTGAGCGCTACAAGTTCCGATGATTTAACGTCTGTCGTTTCTTTATACAAGTCATCAAGATTCGGCTCAACAGCAGTAAACATATCATATATGGAATAACATATGTTACAATATATGTAGTCGTTTGTAATCTCATATTTATCCGCATCGTAAGAAAACGTCTGATACCCCTCGATATTCTTTACAAGGTTTTCTTCACTTTCCTTGCTTGTATTATCAGTTGCAGAGCTGTTTTCTGTAGCCGAGCTTTCATTTTTACTGTCAGTAACCGAATTTTCCGCAGGCGGAGTAGTATCGCCTACGCCGCCGTTTGCAGAGTTACTTGTACAGCCGAATAACATAAGTGCCGATAAGATCAGTGCTGTTGTTTTGGTTAGTTTTTTCACGATAGTTCACCCCGTTTTCTTATTATGTTGTTTTGTTTCTTGTGTTGATTTCTGTTCTTGCGTAAAGAAACACTTCCTTACTGTTAGATTAACATTTTTATTGTACAAAATCAAGCTTTTACAATCGCTTTTGTGAATGTTAAACAACAAAAATTGTAAATATAAACAAATAACAATCACAACCTTTCGGCGTTGTTTATGTCGGAGCTCTGCAGAAAATCTTCCCGAAAATAATCGCTTGAAATCGCATTATACCGTAAACGACAGCACCTCCTTTCTTTTGCGTAATATCATTACCCGTTGCGACAAAAAACGCTGTCGGACAACTGTAAAATAATTACATAGTCGGTGACTGATGTCTGAAAGCGAAAGGAAGTTTGAAATGTCAAGGGCAGTAACAAAGGATAAGATAAATATCCGTGAACATTCGGTAATAAGATGCACGGCTGTAATGATAGCGGCGGCGGTAATTTCAATGAGTACAGTGCTCGGAAAGCCATCGCCGTTTGCGGCATCGTTTGCGGCGGCTATGAGCGGAATCGACTGTATCAGCGCATTTGTGGGAAGTGTTGCAGGCTATATTCTCGGCGGTAATTATACTGACGGCGTTACTGTTACATCGGCTCTGCTTTCCGTTGTTGCCATCCGTATGATAGTTTCACGCAGAAAATCAGCCGTGTCTGAGATAGTATCGGCTGTCACGGCGGCAGGCTCTGTTTTTGCGGCGAATTTTCTCACATCATCTACCGTAAGCGAGGTGATGAACTGCATCATTCTTTCGGTCATGGCAGGCGGAGGTGCGGTTGTCGCTTTACGCTTGTCACGGCTTGCTGAAAAGCGTGAGATAGCAAAGATAACCGTCCGCAGCGATCCTCACAGCTTTATCTGCGTTCTGGGCGGCTGTGCTATAGTGTCCGGTATACTTTCGCACTACAGCGTCGGCATCTTCAATATAGGAATAATTTTCGCATCCTGCCTTTCTCTTTGCAGTGCTATGAAGTACGGCAGGGGAGCAGGTGCTGTGTGCGGTGCGGTGTCTGCGCTCGGGTGTGCGGTTGCCACGGCTGACTACGCTTTTCTTGCGGCTGTTGTTGCTCCTGCGGCGGCTGTCGGAGGTATGTTCAGCGGCGGAAGAAAGCTGAGTGCCGCAGGAGGCTTTGTGCTGACCGCAACGCTTGGCACTGCGCTGTTCGGAATGGATAATTCAAAGCTCGCCGTTGTTGCCTGCATATTCATGTCGTCGGCGGTCTTTATGCTGTTACCGGCAAAGCTTACAGCCGAGCAGGGCGATATTGCCAGAGTTAAAGCGGGTGAAAACAGCGTCAGAAAACTGTTTTCAAAACGGCTGAAATTTGCCGGAGGAGCGATTGCCGAGGTCAGAAGAACGGTCGGTATCACTGCCGAAAAGCTGGATAATAATATAGGAAGCGATATAAGCTGGGTGTACAATACAGCCTGTGACGAAATATGCCGTAAGTGCAGGTATAATATGCAATGCTGGGGCAAGGAGTACGGCGACAGCATTAAACAGTTTGCGAAGATTACAAATATGGTAAAGTCCGGTGAAAGTGTGGGTCAGGATGCTTTTTCTGAGCCTTTAAGCGAACGATGCCCTAAAAAGCAGGAACTGATTGACAAAATCCGCAGGCTGTGTGATGTTTATGTGGCGAGCAGTACGGAAAAACGAAGAATTGCCCGTATGCGTAATATCCTGACGGCTCAGCTGTCGGCAACGGAGCAGATTCTCTCACAGTTATCCGATGAGATTGAGAACAGCGGAGAGATTGAGCCTCAGTACAACAAAACCGCCAGCAATGTGTTGTCGAAGCTCGGCTGTGAAGATGCAGACGCAGTGAATGTGGAGCTTGGCGAGCAGGGAAGAATGTTTGTCGAGGCATATTCCGATACCGGTTTTTTCGCATCAAAGCAGGATATATGCGAGGCTATGACGCTTGCTTTTCGCCGCCGCTTTGATTTGCCGACCTTGAGCCGTGTCGGAGGGGCATGTAAGCTGAGTCTTTTTTCGGGAACGACATACACGCTTGATGTTGAAATATGTCAGATAAGCAAGACGGAGGGTACTGCCTGCGGCGATTATTACGAGAGCTTCATAGATAAGAACGGTACAGCGTATGTTGTATTATCGGACGGTATGGGCAGCGGAGGCAGGGCGAGAGTGGACTCATCGTTTGCCTGCGCTATGCTAATACGTCTTTTGCAGGCAGGTGTCGGAGTAGAGGCGGCAATCAGCGTAATCAATACATCGCTTGTGTGCAAATCCTCCGATGAGAGCTTTGCTACTCTTGAAATATGTGCTGTCGACCTTTACAGCGGAAAGATTGACTTATACAAGGCAGGCAGTGCCAACACTTATATCAAGTGCGGAAACCGCTTTGTCACCATAGGCTGTAAGGGCTTGCCGATAGGAGTAAAGGACGAGCCTGTCTACGACAGGAGAACGTTTACGATAGGAAGCAGGGATATGATAGTTATGACAAGCGACGGTGCAGAGCTGAACGAGAAATGGCTTTACAGGGAGATGGATAAACAGCCCGACCTTAAGGAATTCTCTAAAGAAGTCGCCAATACCGCCAGATTCTATGCCGGTGACGAAAAGAGCGACGATATATCGGTGATTGCAATGCGGCTCAGCAGATAACATTCCGGTTGATGCTGTGCGTTCCGCAACACTGTCGGAATATCAGAAAAAACAGTATTGACCTTGTTCTTTCAGAGTGATAAAATATATAGCGGTGTGTCTGTGCGTTTGTGCCGAAGATACACCGCTTATTTTGTGCATATAACGAGGTCATTATGAAAGCCGATATTCTGACAAAAACTTGGATAGCCGCAATTCTCGCAATATTATGCTCTGCTTTGTGGGGCAGTGCTTTTCCCTGCGTAAAAATCGGTTACGGGCTTTTTGGCGTTGACACTTCACAACCAATGTCATTGATACTTTTTGCGGGGATACGTTTTTTCGCAGCAGGAATTATGGTTATTATAACAGGAAGCATAATGCACAAGAAGCCGCTTGTTCCGAAAATCAAGGAACTGCCGAAGGTGACGGCACTGAGCCTTACTCAGACGATTTTACAGTACCTGTTCTTCTATATCGGACTTGCCAATACAAGCGGAGTGAAATCTTCCGTCATTGAGGGTATGAGCGTGTTTGTGTGCATACTTATCTCATCGCTTGTTTTTCGCCTTGAAAAGCTGACAAAATTCAAGATTATAGGCTGTGTGCTTGGCACTGCTGGAATAGTAGTTATAAATCTCGACCGCTCTCTGCTCAGTGGATTCAGCCTTACCGGAGATGGCTTTATTCTTCTTTCCACCATTGCCTATGCGATTTCCTCCGTGCTAATAAAACGCTTTTCCAAAGACACCGACACTATGATGCTCAGCGGCTGGCAATTCCTGCTCGGCGGTGCGGTCATGACCGTTATCGGATTACTTGCAGGCGGCAGCATAACTCTGCCCGAATCACCCCTGCCTGCCGTACTGATGCTTTTTTATCTTGCGTTTATTTCCGCTTGTGCCTACTCGATCTGGAGCCTGCTGTTAAAGTACAACCCCGTATCGAAAATTGCTGTTTTCGGCTTTATGAACCCGGTTTGCGGTGTACTTCTTTCTGCGCTTCTGCTCGGAGAGGCACAGCAGGCATTCCGCCTTGAGTCGCTGATTGCTCTTGTACTGGTCAGCGCAGGTATATTCATAGTCAACAAAATGGGGGAGAGAAATTGACGGATTGTTTAAATTGTTTAGAATATAACTATATGTAATTTCAAAAACGGGAACAACCGAAAAAAATCAAAAAATATTTCAAAAAATGCTTGACATCGGCTTTTCAATGTGATATAATAATCTATGTTGTCACGGCAGTGATAATTTAAAGAATATTGGGGTGTCGCCAAGTGGTAAGGCATCGGACTCTGACTCCGCCATTTCGAGGGTTCAAATCCTTCCACCCCAGCCATTAAAACCGCATCAGAACGATGCGGTTTTGTTTTATGCCGATATTAAAACCTTGAAAGGCTTAAAGCCATTGTCGGCATACTCAGCAAAACAAAACACCGGCTCTTTTCGCATAGTGCTAAAGGGCCGGTGATTTTATTTTTGTTATGCTTATTTGCCGAGTGCAATCTTACCCATAGCGTCAGCCTGCATAATAGCGTCATACAGCTCAACGGGCTGTACATCGCCTGCGAGGTTGTGGATAGTTTCGCCGGGGATACAAGCGTTCTCGGAAATAGTTTTAACCTGTTCAGGAGTTGTAACGCCGATTTCTTCAAGCGTTACGGGAAGACCGACCTCAAGGCAGAAGTCCTGAACTTCCTTGAATTCCTCTTTAGGAGCACCCTCAAGCACAAGCTGTACAAGCGTGCCGAGTGCAACACAGCAGCCGTGATCTGCGTGCTTTATGCCGAGAGAAGTAACGCCGTTGTAGAATGAATGAGCGGCGGCGCAGTTTACGTTATCGGCGCCGACACCTGAAAGGTAAACGTTAGCTTCAACGATATTTTCAAGTGCGGGAGTAACGGCGTGTACCTTACAAGCCTCGATAGCCTGCTTGCCGTATTCACGGAGCGTGTCATAGCAAAGACGAGCAAGTGCCTGACCCGCTCTTGTGATGCCCGTACCCTCAAGGCTTGCGGATTCGGTGCGGATAGAAGCACGACCCTCGAAATATGTGCCGAGCGCATCGCCCATACCGGCAATAAGGAACTTGACAGGCGCATTTGCGATAACGGTCGTATCGACCATTACAGCGTCGGGATTTGTGGGGTAGAACAGATATTTATCGAAGCTGTGGTCATCGTTGTAAATTACTGAAAGTCCCGTGCAGGGAGCGTCCGTAGCCGCAACTGTAGGCACGATTACAATGTGCTTTCCGCTGTAGTATGCGGTAGCCTTTGCTGTATCAACGGCACTGCCGCCGCCTACAGCTACTACCGTATCAATGTTGTCCTGCTCTACGATAGCCTTCATCTTATTTATTTCGCCGTTGCTGGATATTCCGCCGAATATCTCGTAACGTCTGTAGTCGTCAAGACCTTCAAAGCTCTTTTCTATTTTATCGTGGCATGCCTTGTAACCGCTGTTTGAGCATACAAACAGCCAGCGCTTGCCCATATAACCCATTTCTTCGTGGAATTTAAGCAGTGCATCTCTGCCCTGTACATATTTGAGCGGCTCACGCATCGCTCTCAGTCTTCCCATCATAATTGAAACACCTCCGTAGAATGATATAAAATACAGATATTATTATCTGCTTTTACAACTAATTTATATCACTTTTTTATGGATATGTCAATATTTACGGGCATTCCGATTTTTGATATAGGTATGTCAAATTTTCATTGCAAAGAGTAGAGAAAAAAAGACGTGATTGCATTTAGAATCAAAGTAAATTCAGTATCATTTGTTCGCTCCACAAATCGTTTGGATATATGGAAATTTCATCTTTGTGTTTTCGTATGATCCTTACAGGCTCGATTGTATTATCGTAAACATGCATTATGTCACATATTTTCATAAGTTCTTTAATGTTGCCAAGAGATTTGCTATACCGTGCTCTGATTGATTTTTCATCAACATTGTGTCCGCCTGAGGCAACTCTGGCTGACACTCTGGCAACGTTTACAGATGCATCTACAGTTAATATGAAGAAACACTTGATGAAATATCCCTCTTCTTTTGCTTTCTTCAGAATATCAAGTTTATAGTGTGAAGAAAGAACGGTTTCAAAAGTAAAATCTTCTTTTTGCTCAATAGATCGGTATCTCATTTTATCGACAAGACGAGCCGCTTCCATATTATCCATTCCGGTAGCCGCAACAATATCATCAGCGTTTGTATATGTGCCGACCTTGTCAAAATATGTCGTAACGGTACTTTTACCTGAACCGTTAGGACCGGCAAAAACAAGAACCATCGGTTTTCTTTCAGACATATTTTTTCTCTCCGTCGGGTGTTGCTATATACGCTTGTTTCCTTTGCTTATCATACATTGCAATCGGTTTTTTACAAGTGGTTGCACGGTTGATAGCTGCTCTTACAGCTTCACGGGCTCTTTTGTCCATTTCGGCATCATTTGCTGAAACTGAATGTTCAGGGCTCTCTTTAGTTATAACTGTGATTGTCTGCATATTGTCAAACTTAATTGTTTTTTTCATAAATTGCTCCTCCTTCTGAAAGAGTGGAAATATCCGGCGGTTATCTGTCGGTCGTACTTTTGTACGGCATAATCCGCTGACGGCGGATTATGTGCCTAAGGTTATTATAACATATAATATCCGGGTATTCAACAAAACGAGATGCTTAAATATCTGTTTTGCCGAAAAACATAAAACAAAAACCTCGCAGATCTCTCTGTGAGGTTTTGTGGTGGAAATGTCCAGAAACGCTTGACAATAACTCCGTCAAAGCCGCTCGGATCAAAAAAATCGTATATGACATTTTCAAAATTGAGAAATTCGTCCCTTATCCAGTGGTTATAAATGTTTGAAAACACCACCAAGTCCGTATCCGCGGCAAATGCCGCCTCGGCTATTCCGCATATGATATCCTTCTGGGTGTGGTCGTCGGCTCTTGCGGTTATTACGGCAATTTTTTTCTTGACATTTCGTCCGTCCTTTCATGCGTTCATAAAAAGCCCGTTCCCACAACCACATCAACGCCTGTTCTGCGGTAAATTCTGCCGCTGACGGGGAAGGATTTTTGACGCGTTCGGTGACAGAGTATGCCGGAAACAAGCTTTCGTATAAATTATAACTTATTCACGTTCACGCAGTTATGTCAAACGAAAAGGTGCATATTATGATTAAAAGGTGGACAAAACAGATATCGGCTGTTGACTTTGTGTTGTTTATTGGTATAATAAACTTAAAGGTGTCTTTGGACACGAGAAACGAAACGGAGGTTTTAACGATGAAGATCACAAGTAAATTAGCGGCTATTTTGTGTGCGGCGGCCCTGTTTATGACGGTGGGTTGCTCGAACGGCGGCGAAACAAGCAGCGGGAGCTCCGAGCCCAACGCTTCCGGCAACTCCGGAACCGCAGACGTTTCCAGCGCTTCGAATTCCGAAACGAATGAAAGCGGCACGGTATCAGAGGAGAAAATTATGGACAGCTTGAACAACGGCATAATTATCGACAGCGTAAGCGGTAACGTTTATAAGAACGAGATGAACGCAAATCCCATCTCGCCGAACATATTCTGCGCTGATCCCACCGCGGTGGAATATAACGGAAGGCTTTACGTTTACGGCACGAACGACCAACAGCAGGCGGAAGAGGGAACAAAGAACGACTACGCCTATATCAAATCGCTTGTGGTATTTTCCACCGACGATATGGTAAACTGGATATATCACGGCAGGATAGAGGTCGGAGAGATCGCGCCGTGGATAAATAACTCGTGGGCACCGTCGATAGCTTCCCGCGTTGAAGACGACGGACTTACGCATTTTTACCTTTACTTCTCAAACGGCGGCGCGGGCGTGGGCGTGATAACCTCCACCGACCCTGTGGGACCGTGGACCGATCCGCTCGGCGAGCCTCTGGTTTATCAGAATATGCCTGGGCTGGAGAATTGCCCCGCACCCTTTGATCCGGGCGTGTGCATTGACGAAAATGGCGTAGGCTGGCTCTCCTTCGGCGGAGGCACACCGGCGGACGGCAACACTATGCACAGCAAGATCCCGAAGATAGCAAAGCTGGGAAAGGATATGCTTTCCTTTGACAGCGAATTTGTTTCCATTGACGCTCCCTACTTTTTTGAGGCGAGCGAGCTGAACTATATCGACGGGGTATATTACTATACATACTGCACCGACTGGCAGGATCACAAGACCGGCTGGAAGGAGTACGAGGGGGTCAAAGTTCCGCCCGCGTGCAGCATGGCGTATATGACCACCAAGACCCCTCTCGACGCAGATAGTTGGGAATGCAGAGGACCCTATTTCTATAATGCGGGAGAGAACGCCGACGGGGCCTCAGGACTTCGTTGGGCTAACAACCACACTCATTTCATTGAATATAAGGGCGTAAACTACATCATTCACCATACGCTTCTTCTGGAGGAGCTTATGGGAGGAAAAGCGGGCTTCCGCAGTATGATGGCAGACTATCTGCCCATGGACAAGGCAACGGGCGATATTCCCATAACTGCGGCAAGCAAGAAGGGCGTAGCGCAGATAAAGCTGGTCGACCCCTATACCAATAACAGCGGCGCGCTGATGTTCACCTGTGCGGATATCGGATACGACAAGGTAAATGATCCTGCCGCAAAAAGCACCGCCAACGGCGCGTGGATATATGTAAGAGGAGCAGACTTCGGCTATGGAGCATCAGAGTTTATCGCTGAGGTCAAGGGCAAGGGAAGAATAGAGGTTCGTCTTGACGATATCTCCTCCAAAGCCGCTGCGTTCGTCGAGTTCGACTGCGCGGATTATACCAAAATACGCTCGGACAGCTTTGCGCAGTTTGACGGAAGAAACCATGACATTTATTTCGTATTTTCCGGCTCCGATATAGAGCTTAAGTCGTGGAGGTTTTCGAAGGGCGACGAGCAGCTTCGTCCTGAAGAGGACATAGCCTCCACCGATATACCCTACAAGACGCTGGTAATATCGGGACAGACCGAGCCCGGACCGAGCCCCTCTGCGATGCTCGACATTCCGAAGGACGGGGACTATTCCGTAAAATCCTCTTCTTTTGAAAAGGACAGCGCCATAGTCAACCTCGGGTTTATTAATACCGATACCAATGCGAAGTATAAGGTGCTTGTGAGATCGCTGACGCTGGCAACCGAAAACGGAGATGTTGAAGTTCCCGTAAATAAGGAACTCGATCCCACAAGCTCGTCGGAAAACGGGCTTGAAAACGGCTGGGGCGGCTCCGAGGTCGGATCGCTGATTTACGGCACGGAGGAATGTGGAATATTCGCAGCGAAAACAGACATAACATGGACAAACTATCGTCTGTCGCTTAAAATAAACGGCGAAGAGACGCCGTTCACATCCATCACCTACAATGTCACCGTAAGCGGTCTTGAGCTTGACAGCTGACGGAGGTAACGGAAAATAAGGAGGAAAAAATGAAAAAACTTGTTAGGTTCGCAGCGGCGCTGACGGCGGTATTGACGCTGACGGCATGCACGGCGGAAGTTGGCACGAGCTCCGTGACATCGACATCGACATCGACATCGACGTCGACGTCGACGTCGAATCCGCTACCGAGCGTCACCACCGAGCCCGGAAAAGAGGAGGACCCCAAAGTGCTTGATAAGGATATCATAAAATCCACGATAACTTCAACCGACGACGGCAACGGAAACTACACAAACCCCGTTATTTTCGCCGACGTGCCCGATATTGATATGATCCGCGTTGACGACGCGTTTTATATGGTTTCGACGACCATGCACCTGTCTCCGGGGTGTCCCGTAATGAAATCCTACGACCTTGTAAACTGGGAAATAGTAAATTACGTTTTTGATACACTGGAGGACAGTGATAAACTTGCCTTAAGAAACGGGCAAAACAATTACGGCAAGGGTCAGTGGGCGACTACCCTCAGATATAACAACGGTGTGTATTACGCCGGCTTCACTTCCTTCTCTACCGGAAAAACTTATATCTATCATACCGACGATATAGAAAACGGAAAATGGGACAGGTTCGTGTATGACGAGTGCTTCCATGATATGAGTCTTTTGTTCGACGACGACGGCAAGGTGTATCTTATCTACGGCGGCGGAGAGATATGGTGCGTTGAACTGGAAAAGGATCTGAGTGCGGTCAAGCCCGGAACCAAGAGAAAACTCATCAACAACGCGGGACTTGTCAAGGGCTGCCTTGCCGAGGGTTCTCACGTCTATAAGCTGAACGGATATTACTATATTTTTATCATAACATGGCCCCCCAATAGCAAAAGAACGCAGCTTTGTTACAGAAGCGAAGCGCTCGACGGCGAGTGGGAAAGGAAAGTGATAATCAGAGATAATATGGGCTTCAGAAATGATGGTGTCGCACAGGGCGGTATCGTCGACGATAAGGACGGCAACTGGTATTGCTTTGTATTTCAGGATCACGGGGCGGTGGGCAGGACTCCCGTTGTGTCGACCATGACATGGGAGGACGGCTGGCCGGTAGTCGGAGTTAAGGGAAAGGTGCCAACGACCGACAAGATTCCTATCGCGGGTCACGAGAAAAAGGGCATCGTCACAAGCGACGAATTTATCAACTCACAGATAGTGAGATCCTATCACAGCTTTGCCGACACGCCCGAGGAAGCGGGCGAGAGCGATTATAACGGCTCTAACCTCGGGTTGGAATGGCAATGGAACCACAATCCCGACAACCGCCTCTGGTCGCTCACCGAGAGGGAAGGCTATCTGAGGCTGAGAACGGTCGATGTCTGCGCCACAGTTGCCAATGCGAGAAACACCATTTCGCAGCGAACCTTCGGACCGGAATGCGGCGCATATATAAAGCTCGACGTTTCAGAAATGAAAGAGGGCGATGTTGCGGGGTTTGCCGCCTTCGCGGAGAAATACGGTTATGTCGCCGTAAAAATCGAGGACGGGAAAAAATATATCGTAACGGTTTGGTATGACGATAACGACGACGTTGAAAAGGAATTTGAAACGGAAAGGGTCGAAATAACGGAAAACGAAGTTTATCTGCGGGTCGACTGCGATTTCAAAAATGCAACGGACAAGGCGTATTTCTATTACAGCCTCGACGGCGAGAACTGGACAAAAATAGGAGACACGCTGCAAATGAATTATTACGGTCTGCATTTTATGGGATACCGTTATGCGATATTCAACTTCCCGACAAAGCAGACGGGAGGTTATGTCGACGTGGACTATTTCAGGGTGGAAAACAAACTGCTCAAATAAACTGATACATTAAATGCGTTTCAGCCGCACAGGGGGTCAGACCTTGTGCGGCTTTTTCTTTTTCGGGCTGCTGTTTTTTCTTCTTTCGGGAGAAAAGAGTTTTTTCATTGAAAAATAGCGGCTTTGTGTTATAATTTAAGTACGGTACTGCGGCAGAAACTGCAATACTGCTAAGAAGGAGCAAAAGTAAAGCCAAAATTTGAGACGCAAAAAACAAAGAAAACGGCTGCAAAAACCACCCACCTCATAATGGTGCGGGTTGTTCATATTCAGTTAAATTAATAAATTTTATCTAATCCTGCTCCACCTTAACGCTCGTCTTGCCAAAGCCTCTTTGACACCCAGAACATCAAGGAGGGAGAATTTGTTGTCGCTACCGTTTTTGCCATTTTCAAACACCTCAACATATCTGTTGTAATTTTTGTAATCACTCTTCTGAGCTTCACGCTTTGCTTCAATTTGCTCTGTCGATAAGAAGTTATCCGGCACATATTTTAAAAACCTTTTGTCAGTGGGGTTGACATTTGCAAAAAGTTGTGATAAGCTAATAATAGAATCAGCTACCAGCGGAGTAGATGCTTCCGAGTAATCGGTGTGGCTCTCCGTCACGACGGCTGGTTCTTTTATTTTTGTCAGAACAGCAGTTAAATATAACTTTTTGGTGCTACTGTAAAACTCTTTAACTTCAAATTGAACAGGATAAATACCATCTTTGCTGGTTAATGCGCTTATCAACACAAATGTCCTTTTGAGTTGTTCGTCATCCTTATAATTTTTATGTACCTCTATAAGCTCTGCATTTTCAATGAGTTTTTCAAGGCAGGTAAGCATCTCAGCATAATCTGTGTAACTTCCGCCATATTCTCTTTGATGATTAAGACTTGTATCAAGGCTGCCTTTCGAAAAAGCAAAATCAAATTTGATATTACTGTTTTTGTAATTGACATTGTGTATTCCGAGCATTTCCGCAATTCTTCTGATCGGCTTTTTGGCTTCTTTGGTGCTGAGGTTTTTATATGCTTCAATGTCTATATCGGATACTTTGCTCATGTCGGGCTTTGAAACAACTATAGACTTATCTTTAAGCTCTTCGTAACGTTCCTGCTCCGACATATCTTCTGTAATAGAAAATTTGGTATTATTTTTCTTTTTACTGTGTATACTACTATTGACATCCGAATCACTTTGTGATATAGTGATGTTAAAGATAGCTGTATTACTTGTCGTTTCGGACGTTTCCGTGAGGGCTTTGGCATTCGCCACAGTAACAAGGCTATCTTTTTTTATACTCGAATACATCGTTTGCACACCTAAATCGTGTTTCTTCTGAGAAACATAAGATACAACGGTTGTTTTTCCGTTAATTGTTTTGATAAATCGAATTATCGGTTTTCCATCATATTTTTTCCTGTCTAACTCAATGAAATCTGCTTCTTCAATAATTTTCGGAATAGCTAATATATCATCTTCAGTAATAGCTCGCTGTCCTCTAAGGTTTTCTTTTTTTCATCTCCGTGCGAATTTAATAGTATTTTTCTGATTTCGTTCGAGCTGATAGTAATATTATAGTTTTCTGCATCAACTCCTGTCTCATTAAAAATTCTTTCAGCTAAATCAGTACTTATTGCACCAAAATACATTTTTTTCTTTACAGATAAATACTCACCATCCAGTGACTTTTGAATAAAGTTACGCAACTGATTTTCATTTTCGTAGACTATTATTCGCTTACTGCCTTTCCAGTTTTCTTTTTGATGCTCAGTATACTCTTTTAACGAATATTTCACACAGTTACTCTGTGTATCGGTGTTTTCTTTTGCGTTCGAGATCTCAGCATGATTATCAACCGCCGCCTTCAAAGCATTCTCCCACAGATTCTTAAATTCCTCAAGAGCCTTCGCATCTTCGGAGAGCTTGTCTGCAATAAGATGGTTTATATCACTGATGTTGTATAATAAAACTTGACACCACACGCTCAAAATAATATGCTAAAATCAGGAGGGTGAAGGACATGTCAGATGCAAAGAAATACGACAGGAGCTACAAGGAGCAGTCAGTAAAGCCGGCGTTGAAAATAGGGGTAAAGCGAGCCGGCGAGGAACTGAAGGTACCGTACGGAACGCTGTACGGGTGGGTGCAGGCGGCAAAGAAAGGTATCTATACCGACACAACGAAAACAAAGAAGTCCCAGAGAACGCAGAAGTACCCGCAGTACGTTATGGATATGCTGTGGGAGCTGAGAAAGGAACAGGACGAACAGTGCGCCGGAATTGGCGACAAGTGGCAGGACTACGACCGTCTGTTCATCAAGTGGGACGGAAGCCCTATGAACAACAATACTCCCTACTTCCGGTTCAAGGAGTTTTGCGAAAAGAACAGCATAAGGTTCTGCGTCATTCACTCGTTAAGGCACTTACACGCAAGCCTGCTCATCAATGCGGGCGTTGATGTGGTTGCAGTATCGTGGGATTTGGGACACTCGCAGGTTTCAACGACAACGAACATCTACTGTCATATGTTCCAAGAAGCACAGGCAAGGACGAGCCAGGCAATCGCCGACGCACTTATCTTTGACAAAAAAGAAAAGCAGGGCGGCGAAAAAGCCGAATTCCCTGCTTAAAGACCATAAATTCAAAATAAGAACCTCTGCTGTTACCGAAATCAAAGATTTCGAACAGCAACGAGAACCTTGTTGCTTTGCAATAAAGACCAAGACCAAAATCCGTACAAAAAGAAACACTCCCAAACGGCTCTGTAAAGCCATTTAGGAGTATCGTAGTGTGGTGACCCGTACGGGAATCGAACCCATGATTCCGCCGTGAAAGGGCGATGTCTTAACCGCTTGACCAACGGGCCGTAGAAATGGTAGCGGCAGTCGGATTTGAACCAACGACACCCTGGGTATGAACCAAGTGCTCTAGCCAACTGAGCTATACCGCCTTATCTTTCTGTTTTTGTCACTCTGTATCAGCGACTTTTATATTATATCACAGCGCTTTGCGTTTGTCAACACTTTTTTAAAATTTTTTTCGATTTTTTTCGTTCTTCAAAAACGCCGTGATATTATATATAAAAATCCTTAAATCAGACCTCTGCGTACTGCTTTCTGCCGGTTTCAAAAATGTTACCGCCGACAGCGTCGATTGCAACGATAAGGGGGAATTTATCGAAAGTCAGCTTTTTCACACTTTCACAGCCCAGATCCTCAAAGGCTATTACCTCACACTCGGTTATGCACTGACAGGCGAGTGCGCCTGCACCGCCTATGGCACAGAAGTATACCGCACCGTTGCGTTTTATGGCGTCTACTACGGCAGGTTTGCGTTCTCCCTTTCCTATCATAGCGGATAACCCCATATCGAGCAGCAGGGGAGCGTAGGGGTCCATTCTGCCCGATGTCGTAGGGCCGCATGAGCCGATAGCCATGCCTTCTTTAGTGCCGGTCGGGCCTGCGTAGTAAATAGTCGCACCGTCAATTTTAAATGGCAGTTCTCCGCCTTCGTCGATAAGCTGTTTTATACGCTTGTGTGCGGCGTCACGGGAGGTGTATACAGTACCGCTCAGCTCTATCTTGTCGCCGGCTCTTAGCGTTTTTGCCTTTTCTTTAAGTTCGCTTGTGTTAAGTTCCAAGTTTGTACTCCTGTTCGCATTGAATTTATTATGCCGGAAAGCATACACTTCCCGGCATATGATATTTACTTTTGATTAAAGGTCGAAGAATCCCACGTTATCCGAGCTCATCTCGTCGTCGTCATCGTCATTGTCGTTAAGACCTTCCATCATCTTGAGATCCCACGAAGGATCGTACTGTGCCGTGTTGGTGGTCATATTGTCGTTAATTCCGCCGAGCATGGATGAATAATCGGACATATCAATCTTTTCTTCCTTAGCAGAGGGTGCGGGAGCGGTAGGATCGTCAAACGAGGAAGTCATGCCGTCATCGTCAGACGGTTTAGATGAGGGCGGAGGAGTAATCGTCATGCCGTTCATCTGTGCTTCGAGATCCTTCCAGGGATCGTTCACCTTTTCTTCCTTGCCGGCAACACCCATTGAACGACTTTCATTCAGCTTTTCCTTAGGTTTATCGCCGCTGCGGTCGGAAGTACGTTCGGTCTTAGCTGCGGGAGCAGGAGCAGGAGCAGGCTCTTCTGCGAGCAGGTCGCTGAAATCATCGGCTGCAGGAGCAGGAGTAGGCTCTTCTGCGAGCAGGTCGCTGAAATCATCGGCTGCGGGAGCAGGCTCTGCCTTAGCTGTGGGAGCAGCAGGCTCTTCTGCGAGCAGGTCGCTGAAATCATCGGCTACAGGAGCAGGCTCTTCTGCGAGAAGGTCGCTGAAATCATCGGCTGCAGGAGCAGGTTCTGCCTTAGCTTTGTGAGCAGGGGCAGGCTCTTCTGCGAGAAGGTCGCTGAAATCATCCGCAACAGGAGCAGTATCGGCTTTGGGTGCAGATGTTACAACAGGCTCCTCTGCAAGCAGATCAGCTATATCATCTGCCGCAGGAGTTTCCTCAACGAGCAGATCGCCGGTATCTACGTTATCAGCAGAAATGTCATCGTCACCTGAAACTATCTCAAATGAGCTGAGCAGACCGTTGTTGTCTGTCAGCATATCGTCGTCATCGTCATTGTCCGTCTGAGCCGGCATATCCAGCTTAAGCTCGAAGTTATACGGCTCGATTTCCATAGGAGCGTAGGCGTCAAGCTCGCTCTCGTCAAGTCCGCCGATATTTTCAAGCTCGCTTTTTGCATTGATAAGCTCCTCATCATCGGACAGCTTTTCTTCGGGAACGTCAGCCGCATTATCGGTGGCTGTTTCTGCTTGTGAGGCTTCTTCAACAGCCTTAGCGAGTACATCGTTTACAGCCTTTGTATCTTCAACAGCCTTTGCTACCGCATCGTTTACGGCATTTGCTCCGGCAAGTGCCTTTTCAACGGCTTCATTTACTGAGGCGGTTATGCCGGCAAGAACAGTCTGAATATCTATTGCGGGAGCAGCCGCCGCACCTGATGTAACGCCATTTGCGAATGTGTCCGCCTTTTCAAGCACAGACTGCTTGTAATCGTATGTTTTCTTTACCGTATCGGCAAAATATGCTTTTGCGGCTGTGATAATCTCGTTTGCTTTGCTCTGTGCGTCATTTATTACAGCGTTTGCATCGGCATTTGCTTTGGCGGAAATTTCTGCAAGCTGAGCGGGGTCAATCGTTCCGCCGCTGTGCTTTGCTTTATCTATTTTTGCTGCCGCCTGTTTTTTGAATTCTGCGAATTCTTCTGTCAGGGCAGAGTATTTGTCCTGCATAACGTGCAGTTCTTTTTCGGTCTGAGCCAGCTTGCGTCTTTCGTCAAGAACCTGCTTTCTGCTTTCAAGGATCTGTGCGTCAAGTTCAGCCTTTTTCTTTTCAAGCTCTGCTGTAAGCTCATTGTTCTGACCTTCATTCGTCTGCTGTTTTTCTTCGAGTGCTCTTTTCAGCTCTTCATTTTCTTCCTTAAGGGCTTTACGCTCTTTGTTGTGCTGTACTATGTATGCCATTACTTCGGCTTTGTCGAAGCCGAGCGGAGAGGTTTTGAATTCGCCGTTTGTAGATGGCGCTTTTTTCTGTTCTGCCATTATTGTACCCCCTGAAAAATCTGGTTATTGTTATTATACCAAAAATTATTCATTAATTCAATAGCGAATTGTAAAGTTTTATCAATTACCCAAAAATGAGAACCGCTATTGGTGATTTTAACGAAAATTCGCTATCGGCTATTGTATTTTATTGAACGGTAGTGTATAATAGTATAACAACCTTAAAATAATTTCGGTTTTTAAAAGATATTAACGAAAGGACTGATATTGATGATCGACAAAACTATGCCGTTTTCGCTCAAGGATGAAAGAGAAAACGAGATGAAGGAAATACTGACAACGGTTTACGGTGCGCTCAAGGAGAAGGGCTATAATCCTATAAATCAGCTCGTCGGCTATATTCTGTCCGAAGACCCTACCTATATAACTACATATAACAACGCACGTAGCCTGATTCGCCATATTGATCGTGACGAACTTTTACAGGCAATGGTCAAGAATTATCTCGGCAGTTGATGAAAGCCGCCATTTATTTCAATGAATTACAACCGCTCCTTTACGGATACTATATCTGTAAAGGAGTGATTTTTTTTGCACAGAAAAATATCTGCCGCAGTATTTTCGGTATTGACGGCAATGTTCATGTGTGGATGCACGTCCGATAAGAATACTGTCGGACAAAGCGCCGGACATAATGACAGGGGAGGCGTAACGCCTGCAGAAACGGCTTTTCTGACGGACGGAAAAGAGAAGGTCTGCTACGGTCAGGGCTATGAAACCGATAGCGATAACCGTCCTGTAGGAGCAATACAGGCACAGAAAAAATACGGGTCATACGGCGGAAGATTCATATTCGGCAAAGATGACAAGACAATCCGCCTGACGTTTGACGAGGGCTATGAAAACGGCTGTACCGGAAAAATACTGGATATTCTGAAGAAAAAGAAGGTTACGGCAACGTTCTATGTGACGCTTGATTATGTAAAAAGCAGTCCTGAGCTTGTACAGCGTATGATAAACGAGGGTCACGAGGTTGGAAATCACAGCTGTACCCACCCGTCACTGCCGGATATAAGCGATGATATGGTATTTGAAGAAATACACGGACTTGAAACTTATATTTCCGATAATTTCGGCGGATACAAAACCGTTACGATGCGTCCCCCTAGAGGAGAATTTTCGGTCAGAACATTACGCATTGCCAAAAATATGGGCTATGATACTGTGCTGTGGTCCTTTGCGTACAACGACTGGAATACGGACGCTCAGCCCGACAGGGACACGGCGTACAGGCGAATAACGTCCGCAACGCACAACGGGGCTGTATATCTTCTTCATGCGGTATCCGAAACAAATACGGCGATACTGCCTGATGTCATCGACTACTGGCTTGATAACGGATATACGGTAAAAAGCATTTCGGGATAAAAAAAGAGCATCGGCACATAATAATGCAAGCCGATGCTTTTGTATCACTGTAATTAACACAAAAAAGAAAACGCTCCCGCAGGAGCGTTACGTTAAATCGTTATTCTCAGGAAACAGCGTTTAACTTCTTAGCAAGCTGAGATTTCTTTCTAGCTGCAGCGTTCTTGTGGATAATACCCTTTGCTGCTGCCTTATCAACTGCTTTAACTGCAACCTTAACGTTGTCAGCGTTAGTATCAGCGTCAACCTTCTTCAGAATAGTCTTAAGAGCGGTCTTGTCAGCCTTATTGCGAGCCTGCTTTGTAGCAGATACTAAAACTCTCTTCTTGGCAGATTTAATGTTAGGCACTTACGGCACCTCCTTTATACAGATCTACATATAATCATAGTTATATTTCACAATACGCTTTATTATAGCACGTCCAAAACGAAAATGCAATACTTTTTTACGATTTTTTTGAAAAAATTCTTCGGGAGGAAATTTTATGCAGCTTACGGGAAGAACAGATATGGCGGCGGAGTTTGTAAAGGGCAAAAACGGAATAAGATGTGAAAGCTATGAGCTTTACGGAGAAAAGATAACCGAAATAATCGTTTCCGAAAAGGATACCGCTCTTTTTAACCGCCCCTGCGGAAGATATTTTACCGTTGACAGTACGGACGTTCCTTATGCGGACGGTCAGATCCATGCGCTGTGTACGGTGCTTAACAAGCTCCTTCCGGAAGGGAAATGTCTTGTCACGGGGCTTGGAAACCCGTCTGTAGCGTCTGACAGTCTTGGCTGGAGAGCGGCAGGCAGGGTGCTTGCGACCTCGCATTTTATAGAAAGTATGCACAATGCGGACGGAATAGGGAATGTGTCGGTAATAAGGACGGATGTTTCGGCAAATTCCGGTATAGACAGCGTCTTTCACGCAATATTCTGTGCGGAGAAGATAAAAGCAGACTATATTGTAGCGATAGACAGCCTTGCGTGCAGTGAGCCGGAGCGCCTTTGCAGGAGCATACAGGTCACGGATACCGGCATAACGCCGGGCAGTACCGCAGGCAACAGGAATCGTCTTGACAGAGCGGCGGCAGGCATACCGGTAATCGCTGTAGGCGTTCCTACCACTATGGAGTATGAAAGCGATAACGACAGATTTTTTGTGACAAGATATGATATAGATGCCGAGATAAGCAGGTATGCACATATAATATCCTGTGCGCTCAACCGCAGTCTGTGTCCGTCACTGTCATACAGCGACATATCAATGCTGATGAATTATTCCTGAATATTTGCGGAAAATGAATCATAAGCTGTAACAAGAAAAATCCAACCGAGAAAACACCTGGCGAAAGGAAAGGCTTATGAGAGGCAATAAAAACAAAGGTATTGTAAAGGTTCTTGGCATAGGGCTTACTGCGGCGGTATTATCGTTTACCCTGACGGGCGTAGCTGAAAACGCCGTAACCGGAGCGGTAAGCGGCAAAAGCGTTTCAGACGGACTAAGACAGCTTACCGCACTGAGCGTTATGCTTGCTGTTCCTGTAAACGAATTTGACGGCAGGGATGAAGATACGGTTTCATCCGAGCCTTGCACAGAGAAACCGGACAATGAAACAAAGACTGAAAAGCAGGAGCAGAAAGCGCCTGCGACCGATAATCCGTCAAGCAGTACGCAGGATATTTCCGGTGAAACGCTGGTGCCGGTCGATGCTCCCGCCGATGTAAAAACACGACTGATTTCCGTCAACATAAGAAAGGACAAGGACGATCTTACACAATATACGGCAAAGGACGGTACGGTCAAGGAAAAGCACTACGGAAAGATTGGCGGCGACAATGTAATAGACCTCGAAAACGGTCAGATAAGAAACTGCACCAAACTGCCGTCGGAGCTTATAGGTGCTGAGGCTGAGAAAAAGCCTTCTGTCACGCTGTCGGACAGCAACGAACCTCAGGTGCTTATAATACATACGCATACGACCGAAAGCTACGAACGTGACAGTGACGGATATTACGATACCGATTATGACGGCAGATCGCTTTGCCCTGCAAACAGCGTTGTGGGAGTAGGGGCGGTGCTTGCGCAGACGCTTGCTGATAACGGAATAAGCACGCTGCACGACGGAACGGTCTTTGACGATCCCGTTTACAACTACTCTTATTCAAGAAGCAGGGAACGAACAGAGGAGCTGCTGAAAGAGTATCCTTCAATAAAAATAGTGCTGGATATTCACCGTGACGGAATAGCGGACGGAGATGTGAGAATAGCTCCCGTTGCAGAAATCAACGGCAGAAAAGCGGCGCAGATAATGATAATATGCGGATGTGACGATGGCACGGATATATTGCCGGATTATATGGATAACCTCCGCTTTGCGTCATACTTGCAAAATGCAATAGAAAAAGATAACAAAGGCATAACACGACCTATGCTTTTCGATTATCGGTTTTATAATCAGGATCTGGCTGAGGCTTCACTGGTTATAGAATTCGGAGCGTTGGCAAATGATATTGAGCAGGTGAGATACTCAGCCGAGCTTGCCGGCAGGAGCATTGCAAATTTGCTGAAAAATTCTGAACAATAAAAAAGCATACTGCCGTAAAAAGCGTATCGGAAAGATTATGATAAGGAGCCGAACACAAGCGTTATAAACAGATAAACCGCCCGGGCATTAAATCCGGGCGGTTATTTTTATGGAGCTTGTGACGGGACTCGAACCTGCGACCTGCTCATTACGAATGAGCTGCACTACCAACTGTGCTACACAAGCATATTTATTCCGATATTCTGATATATTTACACACATTTTCCGTTTTCCGAAAGCGTCCGCTTCACAAGTCAAAACATTGCATAATGCACAATAAACACTTGAAAAGAGCGAGGCGATGTGGTAAAATATATATGGTCATATTTCGGAATACAGTTCCAAAATGACTATATTATTATATCGTATTTTTGATTTGTTGTCAATAGCTTTTTGACGGAAACGAGGAAAATTTGATAAAAAAAACATCTGTGGCAAGGTGTATCGGTGTAGTTATCGGCGTACTGCTAATTGTTTTTGCGGTATTTCTCGTAGTTACATCAATGCTGTTTTCATTCGGCGGCTCTGCTGCGCCGGATATTTTCGGATATAATGTTTACATAGTGCGTGACAACGATTTCTATCAGCTTAAGGCAGGCACAGCCGCTATAGCGCAGAAGGTGTGGCCCGACGAGGTAAACAACGGAGAGCTTATAATATATAATCGGTATGAAAACGGCGGAGCACAACTTGCGAAGGTAAATTCCTCCACGCTTAAGGAAGGCGTTATGAGTTTTGATGTTGAAACTCAAGGCGGAGAAAATATCACAATATCACAAAGCCAGCTTGTTGCAAGAGTTAACTATTGCAGTGATTTCTGGGGTGCCGTTATCGGATTTGCAATGTCGCCGTTTGGCGTTATGGCTATTGCTATACTGCCGTGTATCGCAATAGTAGCATTTGAGATAGTGAAGTTCATTATGTCAAAGCGCCCGGTACCGCAGGTGGAAACGGTCAAGTTGCAGGAAGAAGCTCCGGTGTATGTTCCCCCTGAAAGCGAGGAGCATAAGCTGTCAAAAGCAAGCAAGGCCGATGCGAAAAAGGTCGCTATGCCGTCTTTATCCGATAACGTAAAAGTGCCGCATAATCGTGTCCCTGACAGCTCTCACGGCAAAACGGATGATTTCACGGAGCATCTGCGCAGTAAAAAGAATATAGCGGCAAGTGCCGATAACATAAAGGACCGAGCGGATTTTTCCGCCGGAGCAAGAAAAAGGATGGAATCGGACAGAGCAGAGCAGCAAAAGGAAAAGAAAACTGAAGCCGGAAATGTTAAAAACGAAAAAGCCTTGCCCGAAATGACGGAAAAAACGGGTACGGCTGAAGTAACGCACGGCGGCTCCGAGCCTGATATATCGCTTGTGTTCAGAGATGACGAGGACAAGAGATATGATATAGACGATATTCTTGCCGATATAGAAAAACGGCATCATTGACGGGCAGAAAAGCAGAAAGAAAAGTAAGAACGAAAGAGAGCACTAACAATGAATAAAAAATCAGATACTGTGAATTCAGAGCTTCGTGACAAGCTGTTCATCGTACTGGCATTAACCGGCTGTATATCGAATATAGCGGGATTTACCGCAAATGCGGTGATATTCGGATTTACCCCGCAGACCTTATTCTGTGCGGCTTGCGCACTTGTAATTATAGTATCGTCACTGGTCGGTTTCTTTACCGGAAGAACCTATGTCGCTACGTTTATAATACTCCTTGTGCTTGGGTTTGTCGAGTTCCCGATGTTGTATATTTCATACGGCGCAAGCACGGCAGTGTATATGCTTGTTGCGGAAATCGGAATTATTACTTTTATGAAGCCGGTGCACAGAGTTATAATGGGGGCGGCGGTATTCGTTGCAGATATAGCCGCATTTATTGTCAGAAGCAAATTCCCCCATCTGAATATGGCTAATGACAATATGGAGCTTGACACGCTGTTTTCGTTTGTAATAGCGTTTATAGGCATAATGGTTGCGGTCGCAATAGTGATAGTACAATTTGAACGTCAGGCAAAACAGCTCAGCGAAATGGGTGAGGAGCTTACGCTTGCTGTAAATACCGATCCGCTGACCGATATAAGAAACCGCCGTTATCTTATAGAATATCTTGAAAATCAGCTTTCGCAGGACGAGAAAAAGAAACACTGTGCGGTGCTTATAGACCTTGATCTGTTCAAGTCGGTAAACGATACATACGGACACGTTTTCGGTGATAATGTGCTTAAGCATTTTGCATATGCGGTCAAAACGAATATCGGGGAAAATGACCTTATAGCACGATTCGGCGGAGAGGAATTCATGATCCTCTTTGATACGGACAATATCGAAACTGTTATGATGGTTATGAAGCGGATACGCAAAAGCTATTCGGAGTTTTCCGAGAAAGAAAAAGGAAAAGAATTTACTTTCAGTGCAGGCTTGGCTGTGTACGGAAGCAGTAATTCGATAACCGAGATATTCACAACTGCCGACAAGCGACTTTATAAGGCTAAGGCGGCAGGAAGAAATAAGATAATGATAGATTGAGAACTTTGGTACCCTACTGTTTTGTGACGGCAGGGTATTTTACATTTCGTGAACTGCATAAAGCTGAATATATGTCTGAGGAAATAACAGGAAAATATTAACATGATATTTTCAAAAAAGATTAATTATATATTGATTTTAAGATTTGATAAGACTATATTGCTATTCTGACTTGACAAAGCATCAAGAAAATTGTATTATAAATTCAGCACATTAAATTGTTACTATATAAAAATAAACAGGAGATATTATGACAGTACCTGTAATAGTAGAAATAATTTTCAGGTTCATACCATCTGCTTTGCTTGTATTCGGATTTATCGAAATCAATCTTACAGCTAAGTATAACAAGTATATTCAGTTTATCGCAATAAATACGGTGTATTTGTTTGCGGGTCTGTTTGGGCAATATATGAGAGAAAAGTACAAGCTTGAATTTTTTGATTTTGTGCTTGCGGTAGCACTGGTTCTTATTTACAGTATATTTTTTCATACCGATGCGGTCGGATACCGTATTTTCATAGGAACGCTGGTCTACCTTTCGCTGATTATATTTGATACCATCACAACTGCTGTAATATTCGTCATATTCCCGGAATTTTCGTTTGACATCGGACACTTAACATATCCCGCACTGCTTTTTGCTGATATTGATCTGATTATATACGGCATTCTGATGTATTTTGAACATTGTATTATCAAAAGAATACATGACAGAAAATCTATCAACAAGCGTGCAGTGATTTTTATGTTTTTTCCGGAAAGTCAGGTGTTGATTTTATGCGTGATAATGAAGCTCATTATGGCTAACACCGATAATGCAACGCCGGAAATTATGTATTTCACACTGATTTGCGTTGTAATCTGCGTAATCAGCGATGTATTGTGCTACAGAGGCCTTATCCAGAATTCACAGCTGTATGAAACGAAAATGAGAAACGAACAGCTTGAATATGAGCGTAGCACGCAGTACCGCTATTACGAAAAAATCAACGAGCTTCAGCACGAGATAATGAAGTACCGCCACGATTTCAACAACGTTCTTACAACGGCGATGAACCTGTACACCTATCCCGATACAGCCGAAAAGGGAAAGGAAATGCTTGATGAGCTGAGCCGTAAAAATCAGAGCAACAAAATGCCGTTCTACTGTGCTAACAATATCGTTAATGCGATTCTGTGGGATAAGTCGAATGCCGCTAAAGAATCGGGCGTGACGCTTAACTGTGATGCGAGCCTTAGTAATGACATTCCGGTAGATGATGTTGATTTATGCTGTCTTATTGTCAATATGCTTGACAATGCGATAAGGGGAGCAAAAGCGGCGGAAAACGATAAAAGCATCGGAATAAAGATAAAAGAGGAGAACGGGAGAATATATATTTCTGTTTCAAATTATGCCGATATGCCTGACTTTGAAAGCACAGAGAAACTGCCCAGCACAAAGGCAAACAAAAATCACGGCTACGGCACGGAGATAATACGGAACATAGTGCAGAAATATGACGGCGATGTGCTGTTTACCTGTAAGGATAGGAAATTCAGCACGGCTCTTTCGATAAGGAAAGGCGAACGTGAAATAGAAGATATATAAGTTTTAGGGGGAATCAGTATGACGACAGTACCGCTGATAGTGGAACTGTTATTTAGATTTATTCCGTCAACGCTGTTGGTGTTCGGATTTATCGAAATCAATCTTACGGCTAAGTATAACAAGTATATTCAGCTGATTTTGGTAAGTGCGGTTTATCTGACGGTTGGGATGTTCGGATATTGGATGAGAGAAAAGTATAATGTAGAAATACTTGATTTTGTAATTGCTGTTATTCTTGTTATCTGTTATAGTCTGTTTTTTCATACGGATTCAACAGGATATAAGGTGTTTATCGGAACTCTTGTTTATCTTTCGCTGATTATATTTGATACCGTTACATCGGTAGTGATTTTTGTGCTTTTCCCGAATCTGAATCTAAAAATGGGGCATGTTACATATCAGTCTTTGCTTGTAGCCGATGTTGACCTTATAATATACGGTATTCTGATGTATCTTGAGTATTGTATAATAAGAGGAGTGCGCAATAAGAAATCTATCAACAAGCGTGCAGTGATTTTTATGCTTTTTCCGACAAGTCAGGTTCTGATATTATGCGTTATAATCAAACTGATTATGGCAAATTCGGAGAATGCTACCGCTGAAATTACATATTTCACTCTTGCGTGCGTTGTAATCTGCGTAATCAGCGATGTATTGTGCTACAGAGGCCTTATCCAGAATTCACAGCTGTATGAAACGAAAATGAGAAACGAACAGCTTGAATATGAGCGTAGCACGCAGTACCGCTATTACGAAAAAATCAACGAGCTTCAGCACGAGATAATGAAGTACCGCCACGATTTCAACAACGTTCTTACAACGGCGATGAACCTGTACACCTATCCCGATACAGCCGAAAAGGGAAAGGAAATGCTTGATGAGCTGAGCCGTAAAAATCAGAGCAACAAAATGCCGTTCTACTGTGCTAACAATATCGTTAATGCGATTCTGTGGGATAAGTCGAATGCCGCTAAAGAATCGGGCGTGACGCTTAACTGTGATGCGAGCCTTAGTAATGACATTCCGGTAGATGATGTTGATTTATGCTGTCTTATTGTCAATATGCTTGACAATGCGATAAGGGGAGCAAAAGCGGCGGAAAACGATAAAAGCATCGGAATAAAGATAAAAGAGGAGAACGGGAGAATATATATTTCTGTTTCAAATTATGCCGATATGCCTGACTTTGAAAGCACAGAGAAACTGCCCAGCACAAAGGCAAACAAAAATCACGGCTACGGCACGGAGATAATACGGAACATAGTGCAGAAATATGACGGCGATGTGCTGTTTACCTGTAAGGATAGGAAATTCAGCACGGCTCTTTCGATAAGAATAAAAGGGAAAGATCAAGAATGATAATATTAATATGTGACGATGATAAAAACTGCCTCGCAAATGAAGAAAAATATATAAGGGATAATACCGAAGCAGTACCCGAATGTTTTCTCGGCGGTAAGGAGCTTTTAAAAAGGCTCAGCGCAGGCACTGAGGATATAGCGGCTGTTTTTATGGATATTGAACTTGACAATTCGGAAAACGGAATTGTGGTTGCCGAGCAGATAAGCAATCTGTATCCGGATATAAGAATAATATTCCTGACGGCATATTCGCTCAAATACTGTGAGGAGATTTTTCTTACAGGGAAGAATCTTGTTCCGTTTGCATTGGTTGACAAACAGAATCTTGATGTGAATCTGAAAAGAGCAATGGATAAGCTGAGAACGGCGCTTGATTCCGATAAGGAGAAAAGCAGGATCGCCGTAACGGTTAATTCGGAAACGTTTTTCATAGAGCCTATGCAGACTTTATATCTTGAGAGCAATGCCCACACCCTTATTATAGTTACATCGGGCGAAAACAAGTCTGTCAGAAGCAAGCTGTCCGATGTGCTTGAGGCTTTTCCACCGTATTTCATACAGTGCCATAAAAGCTATGCGGTGAATATCCATCATATCGTTTCGTATACAACAAAACAGATTGAGCTTGACAGCGGTGTAATAATTCCTGTAAGCCGTAAATTTTCGCTGTCTGTCCGTGAAAAGATGCTCAGGCATGAATGTGGAATATGATAACCGAGATATTCACAACTGCCGACAAGCGACTTTATAAGGCTAAGGCGGCAGGAAGAAATAAGATAATGATAGATTGAGAAAATCAAGATTTTAAAACAGACAATCCCACCGTGATTATTGCGGTGGGACTGCTTGTTTATGTATTATCATACTGCACACGGGGAAATATCATTCAAACCTCAGAGAATCAGTCACTTTAATTTCAGCGGCATATAGGCTGGGGACGATACAGCAGACAACTGCTTCAAAAATTCCCACCAAAAGAGGTGCAATTATCATTTGAGGAGTGATGTCCACGGAAAATGTCATATACAAAATCTCAATAAGGAACGTTTCAAGCAATTTGCAAGTTACAATACTTAATCCGATTGCGAGCAACGATGCAAAAACTGCTATTATAATCATTTCAAACACGAATTGAAAGGCTATATCGAGTTTTCCTGCACCAAAAGCCTTTCTTATTCCGATTTCGGGAATTCTTTCCTTTACTGAAAAGAACGTTATGCTCATAATACTTATACCCGAAATTACGCAAAGAAGAACGGAGATCATATTCAAGATAGTTTTTGTATTAGACAGCTCGTTTTCTAACTCGGCAGAAAGATTATCTTTGGTGATTACGGAAAATCCGTTTCCTGTTCTGCTTTTGACTTCTGACAGTGTTTGTGCGTAATATAAAAAGTTGTTATATTCCCCGTGATTGTTGAAATTGTATAAATAAAGACTATTCTTATCCTGACGAGCAAATCTTTCATTGATTGAAGTTAACGGGCAATATATTGATACGCAGGTCGTTATACTTTGCTGACTGCTGTCTATTTCCTGTTTCAATTTCATTTTTGCAACATCGGCTGTGTATGAATTTTCAACCACGCCGATTACCTCAAATCTCACAGGTACATTGGCTTGCGACTGTGACGATACTGTTGCACCGAAAGCACCGCAACCGATTTCGATATATTTACCTAATCCGTTACCTCCGGAAAAAATAAGGCTCTCGGTCAGGCGGTCAATAACCACGACGGCATTTTTCGTTTGAATATCGTTATTAGAAATCAATCTGCCTTTTATCAGATTCGATTCAACACTTATTAAACAGCCATCATCGGTAACAATCGGCATAACAGAATTCAGTTCCGATACGCCATGCACATATGCCATTACCGTCAGATAACGATTATCGCCTATTGAAACGGAAAAAATTGATTGCTTTTCCGAAAGCGTGGATACATCAATACAATTTATTTTATCAGAAACCGCCAGTTCTTGTTTTAATTCTTTGTTCCCCATAGGATTAACAATTACGGTGTTTTCTGACATCTGACTAACTTTTCTCATACTTTCACTGTAATAAGAATCCGTAATAATTTTACCGGAGGAAAACAGAAAAACAGCTACAAATATTCCTATTGATGTCAATATCAATCTCACTTTGTTTACAGTAGCCATTTTTATAAGGTGATGAAAATAAAAGAAAAATTTTACTGCGCTATTCATTATATAATTTGCCACCCCTAAGCGTATATGTTGTGTCCGTGCCGAAGGATAAGAATTTATTATGAGTGACGACTATAACGGCGGTTCCCTTTTCGGCAATATACTTAAATGCTTTAACGACCAGATCTGTATTGCTTTCATCAAGGTTTCCTGTCGGCTCATCGGCTATTATCAGCTTAGGCTCTTTGATTATTGCCCGCATAATTGCCACTCTTTGCCGCTCTCCTCCCGAAAGAAGCGATACCTTCTTATTCTTTAAACTCAGCATATCAAAGCTGTCCAAAAGTTTATCTACCGTTTTCTTCACTGAACCCGATAAGTCAATTCCATTGTATAAAAATGGCATAAGTATATTGTCATTAACACTTAACGAATCTATCAGGAAGTACGACTGAAATATAAAACCTATATCTTGCGCACGATATTTATAATAGTCGTTTAATCTTTTTGGATTGATATTTGTTTCGCAAAACAGATATTCTCCGCTTGTATAATTGTCTAACAGACCGACTATATTAAGGAAGGTGCTTTTACCGCATCCCGAAGCTCCAAAAATTGTTTTTATTTCACCTTTCCCGATTGAAAAATTCAAACCGTCTAAAACATACCGCTTACCATCATATGTTTTACGCAGATTTGTAATTTTGATAAGCTCACTCATTTTTTAAGGACTCCTTCAACTGCCGGCCTGAATAATCTACTTTTTCAACTATAAGCACATCTTTATTTGAAACACCGGACAAAATCTCAATATATTCAAAACTATTTCCATCTTCCTCGGACGAAAATCTTTGTCCTACAGTAACGGGAGTTTTTTCCGGTTCATTTTCGGTTTCGATATATACATAATATTCCTCGCCATCAGAAAAAACAGCTTCTGAAGGCACATACATTCCGGCTTCTTTAATCTCCAAAGTGAAGACTAATTTTACGGGAGTGCCGGGATATAGTTTCATTGGCAGATATATATTCACAGGCAGCTTTTCATCGGTAATTTCATATCCGATAGTATCTATTTTTGCCTGTGCCTCACTGCCGTTAAATATTACTTTGACAGGAGTGTCATAAGTGATTTTATCTATTTTCTCCATTCCGATATTTGCCGATATGAACAGATTATCGTAATTCAGTAATCTTATAGTAACGGATTTGCCGTTTTCGCCGCCTTCATAAATAATATCTGTAATCAGCCCGTTAAAATCTACCGTATGAGTTTCATTGCCGTATACATACAGAATTTCATTTGGACTTATCGAATCGCCCTTATTCTTTTTCAATGAAAAATCGGAATCGCTTATATTGTCAAGACGCACTTCCGTTATATAAATCTCAGGCATTCCCGAAATGACCTGCGCATCGGTTTCGTATGTATGCTCAATCTGTCCTTCGAGTATATGATACTTAATTCTCTGCACTTCAGGTAGCATAGAATCATGGCTTTCATCAGTGGACTGCAGAAAAAGCTGTGGTGCTATCGACCAAATTATACCTGATACAATTGCCGATATGAACAATATCAAAATTACAATAAGAGTTATTTTTCTCCTCATAAGATTCCTTTCGCAGTAAAAAAATATGGCTTCAATACTTTTAAATTGAAGCCACGATTGCTTACTTGATATTATTTTTCAAAATATAGTCTATAGCGCACTTTGCATCATCTTCGTTGGATATGCTTTGACTTATCAAATTGTTATAAAGCGTGAACTGCTTACCTGATTTTAAAGCATAGGTCAGGACGGAGTCACAGTATATGCTGTCATAATCGGCAGTATTATCCGGATTTTTAAAATCCAAAACACATTTTACAGATAATTCTGAGCCTTTCTTTAAAGTCAGCGGTAAAGAATCCATTCCGCCGATTTCAATATCGTCTACCGAAACGACGGCACTTTTAATACGCCAAAAATCATTAAATGCAAAGCTTTGAACGGTAATTTCATCTTCAGCACAATATTTAAAACAATATTCTGACGATGAATATGAATTTGTAGAAATAAAAACAGGATGATCCTGCACATAAGCATACGAATCTGCGTCGTCATTCTTAAGATGATGCTCTATCGGTGTGGGGAAATCGAATTTTTTATCTGCTCCGTCAATTTTTAAATTCACGCTGTCAATTTTCACATAGTCATCTGCCGTTTTGCAAACAAAACCTAAAAGCCTTATGTAATAGCCGTTGTGATTCAGCTTCTTTATTTCTTCGTAGCTGTCATCATTAAGCTGCACTGAAAGTCCTTGTGTATTTTCACCCTCAAAGCCCAAAAACTCAACGTCAATATCTTTATTGCGAGATATAAGATTGACATTGAAACCGAAATCCTCGATTCCGTGCAAATTATACTTTACCATATCAGTAGCGACAATATATTCCTGCGACTTTATATCTGTGTCTGCTCCGCAACCCGAAAGTATCGGTATGAAAAAAATCACCGCTGTGACAAAAATAATAAGCCATTTTTTCATATAGTACTCCTTGCTTGTATAAGCAAACTTATATAACGCCAATACCGCGTGTAATGCAAAATTAGTATTTGGCATATGATGAGTTTGATGATGATGGACTATAGAGAACCGCTACATATGCGTTATCTTTAGGAAGGCACGGATAATAAGAGGCCAGTATAGAAGAAGAACCGACTTTATACTTGTCCAATCTAAATTTATCGAAGTTATAGCATATGGTCATTTTATAATAACCTGTTTTAGCATTGGATGGTACTGTTCTTCCGACACTTCCTGATGCTGCTACAGAATAACTGTAAGACTTTGTCTGGCTGCCGGTTGCTGTAGCCGTTAAACCGACTAATTCAGAAATTTTTACGTTCGCACCAATGCTGGCACCAAATTGGTAAGCTGTTGTTCCTGTATAAGATCTAGAACAGTTATAAGTTAATGATGTTGCACCTTTGCCTTTTGAATGGTAGATTGCAGGGCAAACATCTAAATAGTGGAACATTGCATACCATGAAGTGTCATCTTTGTAAACCTTATAGTTATACTTTGTGGCACCGATGCCAAAAAAACCACCTTCATTATTAGTAAAAGATTTGCCTGTACTGTTATAAGTTGCACTTGCTGATGTTGCTATTAATATAGCAGTACAAATTCCGGCGAACAGCGACATAATAATTTTTCTTGTTTTTTTCATAATAACATTCTCTCTTTCTAAAAGCATTACAACTTTGTAATATATTATACATTTTTTTAAAAAAAATAGCAAGTGTTTTTTTATTTTTACATAAATTTTGTCATTTCTTCCAACTTGCCGATTCCAAAATAAAGCATTATAGTAAATTTCATATAAACAACCATACGGTAGATAAAGCTGAAACAGAAATCTTTGAAAGTGACAGCTAATTCATGCAATTATACGTTTATTTTGCAATAATTTTCGCTGTTGATGACTGTAAATCTGTTTTGCCAACGCTTATGTAAAAACAGCCCCTATGCCATGATTGTGACATACGGGCTGAGATTGTACCGGTAACGGAGATTTGCATTAAGCTGTGGCAATTCATAGCTTACATCATGTTCGAACCATTTTACAAGAACAGATGTACGCTTATGCCGTTTGAAATAACCGCCCTGCTTTCGCAGGGCGGTTTTCACTTAAAACTGTGCTGTTGTTTCGTTTGATTCGCTGTTTGCAGAATCGGCAGTGTCGTATTCGTCCGACAGGTTATCCTCTATCCACTTAGCCATCATCAGCGGTGAAAGTATGATGTCCATAGTCTTCTGCTCACCGTCGCTGACGCTTTCCATAGTAACGATCTCTCCCTTTTCACGTCCCTCACTGCCTATTATATCGTAGGTCAGCTGACAACGGTACTTGATGGAGCAGAGTAGGAATTCGGGAGGAATGACCTCACAGCTTGCAATCTCGTCAAGCCATACGAAAGGACTCATTCCGCCTATGCTTATATCCTCGATAATCCAGCCGCTTGCCGCATAGGAATCGTTAGCGCACATATAAAGAGAGAATTTGAACTTTTCTTCTCTGTCGTCCTTGAACAGACCGACTTCAAAGCTCTTTATAACGTAGTTGTTTATAATGCTTGATTCAAATCCGCAGCAGGAGCAGGTTCCGCCGTAGCCGAACATCGTGCCGTTAATATCCTTTGCAAAATAGTTGCGGTAAACACGCAGGTTCGAAAGGCTGCGGAGCGACTTGTATCTTGTACGCAGGTACTGAAGCTCCTCAGCGGTAATTGACGGCAGAGGTTTATAGTAGTACGGAATCTGGTCAAGAAGTACCTGGTTCGGTTCTTCGGTGCTTGAGTAGAACTGGCTGAGAACGTTGTTGTTCTCGCCTACCAGCAGATATTCGACATATTTTGCAAATTCGGGTTTGGTGCAGTCGTCACGGAGTATAACATACTTTGTGATGCTCTGACGCTCCTCATCGCTTATCGGGTCGTTTATATCTATGATACGGATAATCTTGTCTTTTTCGCCGAGAAGTGCGATACGGGGAATTTTAAGGTCGCAGATATAAAGGTTAGGCATAGTTGCCGATACCTTTTCATCTGTCAGATTGCTCTCACGCAGAAGGCTCATAAGCGAAGCCTTTTCGAACGAATAGCCGGACTTCATAAACGGGAAGTCGAATACACGTCCGTTGAACATTCCGCAGTTGATAAGCGCATAAACGTCGCCGATTATCTCAAGAAGGTCGGCGTTGGTGATACTGCTCGGTATCATGAACTGTTTGCCGTATGCGGCAAATCTGAACTTCTTGTTAATATCAAGCTGGAGCGTGATGTCACTGCCCTGCGATTTCATCTCACGCAGGAAGGTCATAGTATCCTTGCCCTGTGTGAAGCTGTTTATCAGCATATTTATGACTTCGTTGTATATCTGGTGATTCTCGAAGCTGTTCTTGTGCGCCACAATGCAGTCATAAGCCCGCTTGAGATTATGCACTGTCATTCTTGCAACGTCGAAGTTATGGGTGATGTCACGGTAGTGGACGTTGAACTGGAAGTATCTCATTCCTATCTTATAATCCTGACCGTACATCGTATCGAACAGACCGAGCGCTCCGATAAGTGCGTCCTCATCGGCAACAGCGTCATTTATAACATACTTGCCGAGCTTAAGGCTGACTATACTTCTGAAGCCGAAGCTAAGGTCGAAGTCTTTGATAGCGGGATTCTTCTCGCTGTCAAGAACATATGTATTACCGTCAAAATTGAAGTTGTAGCAGAACTCTCTGCCTTCCTCGTCACTGTCCTCGTCAACCCACTTATAGCTTGCCATAATGATGTTTTCGGGCATATCCGATACATCCTTACGCATCTTGACAAGTTCGTCTTCGATATACTCGGTAAATGCCGAGCCGTTCTCATGCTCCTGTTTTGAAACGTGGTCGGTGAGCGAGAAGAAACCAATCTCTTTTACTTCGGAATACGGCATAGCCTCGCTTTTTCCGGGTAAAAGCAGTGAGATGCTGTTGTGGAAAACACTGCGCAGATCGCCTACCATAATGCTGGTAGAAAGATAATTGCTGAAGAATTCAAACACATAGTGCTTCGGACGCATATAATATTTGTCCGAATTCGTTCTCGGCAGCAGCTCAATAACGAAATAGCGTGAATACTTTTCAATCATATATTTGAGATCACGGTTTATAGCTTCCGAAACCTCCTCCTCACATTCGTGGCGGATGCCTGTTCTGTGAGTGGTAATATATGAGTTCGGCACACTGATGAAGAATGCCGACAGCTTTTCCTTGATGAAATCTTCTCCCGTTGACTTGATAAGACCTGTCAGTTCATAAGTGGAGAAGTAGTTATATTTATCAAGCAGGACTTTTACCAGCGTGTCACGCTTTGCGGAAGAAACCGCAAACGGAATAAGATATACAAAGCCCTCGTTTTCGTGCCAGATAAATTCGATAACGCTTTTGCCGTTCTGTAAGAAACGTACTGTCGGGTCGTCGTCAGGCGTTTTCTGATAACGGATAACCTTATATACCGCAAGAGGCTTGCCCATATCCATAACGGCAACATTGAATGTGCGGTTGGGGTTTTCCGCTTCACCGAATCTGCCAAGCTGCTTCTTTCTGATAAATGCAAAGCAGAATTCGACAAGGTTTATATATTCGCCCTTGTGGATAGTGAGGTTTACGAGGTTTTCCTTGATCTTAGCCTGTTCTTCTTCGGAAACCTTGAAGACGATCTCTGTACCCTTGAAAACGGGTGCGGTAAGGTTAAGCTCTCTTATCTTGAGGATACCCGCATCGTTTACTATTCTGAAATTGAAGTTGTTCGAACGCAGCTTCAGCCACTCAACGTTCATAAATACGCTCTTTGAGCCTACGCCGAAACGTCCTTCACGGGATTTGTCGCCGTCGCTTCTGCCGATACTGAGATAATAGAGTATCTGCTCAAGCGTAAAGCCGTCCTCGTTGTATGTGAGCCTTACTTCGCCGTCCTGCTCAAAGTTGAAAAGAACCTTGATGTCGGGGTCGGAGTAGTAACAGCCGAATGTGTTCTGCAACAGCTCTCTTATTATTGATTCCTTCGGATAGTCGCTTACGGACAGCGAAGCGTTATACGGTGTGCGTCCGCCGAATACCGAGTTGAAGTAGTCTTTGAACGGGGTGCTGTCGGCTTCACCTGTGTAAAGCAGGTTCTGCATCTTCATCAGCGACTGTTCCATCACTTCACGGTTCTCGTTTGCGTGCGCCTGATAAAAATCGCCTAAAAGTCCCGCAATTTCTTCGTTACGAAAAGCCTCCACCTTACATCACTCCCTCGTTATATTTTTTCATGAATTGTCTGAATGTTTCCTGTATCATAAAGTTATCGGTAAGATAACGCCAGGAGTTGAGAAGCACAGGCATCTTTACCGTATCGGGCAGCATATTTACGCATAAACGCAGTTCCGCATTCTTGTTATCTGTGATAAAGTTCTCAAAAGCCTTTTGAGCGGCTTTTATGCCTGCCGAAATATCAAGCGTGGAGCATTGATCCTTATATGAATGGAACTGCTCGCTGTACAGACATTCCTCAAGCGCCGTTCCGCCGAGCGCAACGATATGCTGCTGATCGTCCAGGTAGAGCAGCGATCCGCTGAAGCGTTCCAGTGCTTCCTTTATCATAGGCTTCAGCACCTTTTCTTCTGTGGAGGTGTTTTCCTTTATTCTGTTTTCAAGACCGAATGCACGGCAGATCTTATCCAGCTTCAGCTTTGTGTATTCGTGCGTCTTTGCCGCAGAGGAAATATCTATAGATGGCGAAATGTTGTAATCGCTTTTGAATTGCGTTATTACATCATGGCAGTTTGAAACCTCGCCTGTGTAGGAGCAGACGTACTGCAGATCCCGTATAGCGTCGGTTATAAGCTGTGCGGCATTAGGAAGGTCGAAAAGCACGTTTCGTCCGGGAAGCCCCGCTACAATGCTCTTGTATATCTTTCCGAACAGGACCTTTGACAGCATTCTTGCGTCAAACAGATTGTTCTTGTCGCACATAACTATGAATTCTCTTGATTGTTCGTTTCTGCCTCCGTGACGTGCGGCACGCTGTTCAAAGATAACAGGGCTGTCGGGAAGTTCATAGTTGAATATATGGGTAAATCTCTTTACCTGAGGGTTTATCGAGCCGATTTTGTCAACTGTAAGCACTACTCTTGCATTGTCACGCACATCGTTTGTGAAATTATCGTAGCGTGTGTTGAATATGTCGCCTCTGTCGATTTTCAAAAGACCGTTTATATTAGGATAAAGAGCGGATATAACTTTCTTCAGATACTGGATGGTCGAGCCGGTAACACAGTAAACGACCGCTCTGTTTTCCGAGCCTTTCAGCACCTCGTCCAGCTTTGTAAGGAAGCAGTCGAGTTTCTTGTCGACCTGACGAAGCTCCTGCACGTCAGCTATATTATAGGAGGGCTTGGTGTAGGTTTTCTTTGCTTCCAGTCCGTATTCCTCAAAGACGTTACCGCCCTGCGCATAAAGAGGAAGGCCTGTCTTTATGTCGATAAGACGTCGTGAGTTCGAGATGAAATCCTGTGGGAATTCATATTCGAGCATCACAACATTTCTTGCTACCTCGCCGTTATAGACCGATTTGTCGAAATAACGCATTACCGGAGTGTAGGGGTTGAAGCATATTGATTTTTCGTCAAAGCTGATGTCATCGACCGCATTGGCTTTATTTTCGTCGGCAAGCAGTGCCTTGACAAGCGACTTTATCTCATCGTAGCTCTGGTGATAACCACACGGTACGGGGCTGAGAATAACGAGCTTGTTCGTTTTTGCTTTCAGATGCTCCGTATAAAGTCCGCACTTTATGCCCGATGTGCTGAGGCCTGCGTCTATTATCACAAGGTCCCATGTAAGACCTGCGTCCACAAATTTCTGCATCAGAGGATTGTCCGCCTCAAGCGCTTCTTCTGCGATTATATATGTATTTGATGCTTTTTCGTTAAAATATGTGATAGCCTTAGACGAGCCTGAGATCATCTTGAAGTCAACGCCGTTACCCGTTACAACACAACGGTACCAGCTATGCATAAGGTGTCTGGGACATATCAGCAGAATGTTCGGTGTCTGAACCTCAAGCACCGTATCAAGTATACCTATCTGAGCCTTTGTCGCTTTATCCGAGCCGTATTCATCAAGGACAAGACAAAAGCCGTATTTATTTAATTTTTCGTGAAAAGAACAGCTTATCGCACTTATGTCCTTGCCATAATACGATATCCATTTAATCTCTTCGGTATTCAACAAATCACCCTCCGCTCTCCTGCATCTGCCGACGCAGATTAAATAATATAACTATTATAATACATTTGAGCATTTTTTACAACAGATATTTCGCGTTTTATAGAAAATATATAAAAAATGAAGTGCGATTTTAGTAAAAACAACAAACGTATCTCCGGATTTATAAATACATTATCAAGAAAAAAAGTCAGTAATTCTTGGCTTTCGGTTCGACTTTACTTGACAAAAGCCGATAAATATAGTATTATACTGATATATGTAAAAGGGGAGTGGTGCGCTTGTATTTCGGTAGTGTCAGATTTTTTAAGCATCTTATTCTGACTGTAACGGCATTACTGATAATAGTGCCTACGGTGCTTTGTATATTGCTTGCGGTTGACAACGGCAAAAAGTCGGATGAGATAGACAGGCTGAATTCTCAGCTTTCTGTGCAGTCGCAGGTGTCACAGACATCGGACGATCAGAGCAGAACGTCTTCGGTGACAGAAAGCTCCGACAATGTTAAGGCGGAGCCTTCTGTGACCGAAAGCGTAAAGCCGGAAACATCGGCGGCTCCCGAAACATCGGCGGCTGTCCCGGAAACCACAAAGGCGCCTGAAACAACGCCTGCTTCATCATCGGCGGTTGAAAGCACCGAAAGTTCCGTGTCCTCCGGTGCGGACAGCTATACTTCACTTTTCCCGACGCTGTATGCAGATAAATATGACGGCGAATATGAAAACAGTGAAAACACCGTTTATCTTACATTTGACGACGGCCCTTCTGTGCTTACGGAAAATCTGCTTTATTATCTGAGGCAGGAAAACGTCAAAGCTACTTTCTTTGTAGTTCCCGAAAGAACGGAGTATTGCTATTCATTACTGAGAGAAATAAGCAATGCGGGACACACGATAGGAGTACATTCCGCATCTCACGATTACGAAAAGATATACGCATCGGTTGACGCATTTCTCGAAGATTTCAACGAAGCGTATGAGATAGTCCTTGAGGCTACGGGCAAAGCACCCGACATTTACAGATTCCCCGGCGGCAGTGTGAATGATTATAACGAAAAGACCCGTGACGATATTATCGCCGAGATGGATCGCAGAGGTTTTACATATTTCGACTGGAACGTGGACAGCAACGACTGGCAGGGTTACGGCTGGACAACACTGTACACAAACGTTTTAAAAGATGCTGAGGAATTTTCCTCGCCCGTGATACTTTTCCATAATACAGGTGACCGTGATAATACGGTGCTTGTGATAGAGGATATAATCAAGGCGCTTAAAAACAAAGGCTATAAATTCGGCAGTCTTTCTCAGAAGATAAAGCCGGTTCAATTTTAAATTCTGATTTCAAGAAAGGGATAACAATGGGAATCAAGGATAATTTCACACAGGCTATGAAGGAGCTGACGAATCCCAGACCGTCTGACGCTCGTAAAGAGGTCAGGGACGTTGCCTCATATATGAATGATACTGCCGACGCACAGCCGACAGAACCTGTACAGCCCGTACAGAATACTCAGCCGTCCGAGAACAAACAGCCCGAACAGCAGACACAGCAGAGCGTAAAGCCAGAAACAGCAGGCAACGGCTTTACACAGCAGGAGCAGACACAGGATTTTTCGCAGAGGATAGCCCGTGATATGAATGAACAATACACACAGAACAACTCGTTTGATCAGAATGTACGCAGTGATGCTTTTACGCAGACACCTCAGAACAACGGATTCTCAGGCGGTCAGAACGGATTTGCACAGAGCGGTTCAGACAACGGCGGCAACAATCCCTTTATGAGCGGTATGAGGGCTGATAATTCGCAGGAAATGACCGTTATATCCAAAAACACCATGATAGACGGCAATGTACGCTCGTTTGCTGATATGAAGATTGACGGCAATATAAAGGGTAACGTTGAAACGACCAAGAACATCACTATAAACGGCAAGGTCGTAGGCGACCTTACCTGTGACAATATCAGCATGAAAAATTCGGCTGTACAGGGTAATGTACGTCTTAAAGGACAGGCTGTAATGGCTAACGATTCGATGCTGATAGGCGACCTTTCATCACAGGTGGCACAGCTCAACGGTAAGATAAAGGGCAATATCGAGATTTCGGGCAAGATAATGCTTGACAGGGATTCTGTCATAATCGGCGATATAAAGGCAGGCTCGATTGCAATATCCGACGGTGCGGTTATCAACGGCTTTGTTACCACGACTTATCTTTCAAAGGATGAAAGTGCCAACATCTTCCCCGAAAATATCGCACTCGGAGAATAAACATAAAAATATTGAAGCCCTGCGTTGCGGGGCTTTTATTTGACTTTATATGAAAAGGAGGTTTTGCAATGACGCAGAACAACGAAGCAAAGGTACTCACACCCGAGCAGATTGAAAATAACAAACAGCAGATAATAGATATTTATAGAAATTATGTTAAAAGAGAAGGCTCGGATAAACTGCTCGACTATCTTATAAACAAGAGCGATTTTTTTACAGCCCCCGCAAGCACACGTTTTCACGGTGCGTATGACGGAGGACTTGCACAGCATTCTCTGAACGTTTACAACTGCTTCAAGGCTTATCTTGAAAGAGATCGTGTCCGTGAGCTGTATAATCTCAACGCAAGCGATGAAACGATAGCTGTATGCGCTTTACTTCACGATATATGCAAGGTCAACGTCTACACAAGAGGCACAAGAAACGTGAAGAACGAAGAAACGGGTCAGTGGGAAAAGGTGCCGACATTCTTCTTCGATGACGGATTGCCTTACGGTCACGGCGAAAAGTCAGTTTATATGATAACGGGCTTTATGCGTCTTACCCGTGAGGAAGCCTTCGCTATACGCTATCATATGGGATTTTCGGGCGAAGAAAACGCAAACAACGTGGGAAAGGCATTCGGAATGTTTCCTCTTGCGTTTGCTCTCAGCACCGCCGATATGGAAGCTACATATTTCCTTGATTGATAATACGCAATAATATAAAAGAGCAGTCGCTGTCACACGATTGCTCTTTTTTGCTATGATGCTCGTTCAGAAATTAATAACCCCTAAATGCTCCAGCAGGATTTTAGTACCGATAAGTATCAGTATGATGCCCCCTGCAAGCTCCGCCTTCGACTTATACTTTGTGCCGAATACGTTTCCGACCTTCAGACCTACTACTGACAGGATAAAAGTTGTTGCTCCGATGAACAGGACAGCCGCAACTATATTTACATCGGGAAGAAGCGCAAAGGTTATGCCGACCGCAAGTGCGTCTATGCTTGTCGCTATCGCAAGCAGCAGCATTGTCTTGAAGCTGAATGATGCGTCGAGTTTTTCCTCGTCCTTTGAAAGCGCTTCTCTTATCATATTTCCTCCGATAAAGCACAGCAGCACGAATGCTATCCAATGGTCAACGGCTGTGATATATTGCTCAAAGGTCGAGCCGAGAAGATAACCCACAGCAGGCATCAATGCCTGAAAACCGCCGAACCAAGCGCCTATTATCAGATAATGCTTAGCTTTAAGCTGTCGCTCGGACAGCCCCTTACAGACGCTCACCGCAAATGCATCCATAGAAAGTCCCACAGCAATCAGAAATAATTCCAACAGTCCCATAATTTGTCCTCCGGTGTTTTATCTTAGGCAATACCGCATAATTATTGTCGTGCGATTGCGCAGTCAGATTTTTCGTCAGATTGTATAAATTGAGTGCAGGCAGGCTTGCGCCTGTCAAGCAAAATTTGTGCAAGATGACGGGAAATATACAAGCAAGCGTGCGGCAAAGGTGATAGCCGTTAATTGTGCGGTATTGCCCTTAATCTTATGCGGAAGCCTTATGCGAAATGTGCAATAAAAAAGACCTGAGTACAGTTTTCCTGTACTCAAGTCTCAACATTTAAGACAAACCAGACGTGATTTAAAAGCATTATCACCGTCAGTGTGTTGACTTGTCACGGTATTCCGCCGTCTACTCCCTTAAGTTATCGGTATTATAGCATAAGAGTCAGCAAAAGTCAAGCGTTTTATACTTCTCCGACAATGCCCGATATTCCCTCACAGCACAGCTTTCCGTCCTTGTTGACAAACATATCTGTTCCGCCATAAGCACTGCATAATCTCCTTTCCTGCGGTTACAATATCTGTAACTGAAGAAAAGGAGATGTTTTTATGCAATTATCCGAATCAAAGACCCTTGAGAACCTGAAAACCGCATTTGCAAACGAGTCTGCGGCGATGGTGCGTTATGAGATATTTGCCGAAAAGGCAAAACAGAACGGCGATGAGGAAATATCGCAGATTTTCCGCACCACAGCAAAAAATGAAAAGGCTCACGCACAAATATGGCTCGGACTTATCTACGGAGGGATCCCCGAAGCCGCCGATGCGCTTGAAAAGGCAATGCACGGCGAAAACTACGAGTGGACGCAGATGTATAAGGAGTATGCCGAAACCGCAAGGCAGGAAGGACTTGACAATATAGCCGATCTGTTTGAAAAGGTGGGCAATATTGAAAAGGAGCATGAAAGCAGATTCAAGCTGTTCGTGAATAAGCTGACCGACGGAAGCCTGTTTACTTCCTGCGGCGAAACGGTGTGGCTGTGCAGGAACTGCGGTCATATACATTGCGGAAGTACCCCTCCCGAATACTGCCCTGTCTGCAGAAAACCGCAGGGATATTTTCAGCGAAAGGACGACAGCATTCTGTCTTAGCCTGCAAAAAAGCAAAGGAGCGGCAGTATACGCTATGTAGCTGTCGCTCTTTGCTTTATCCGGATTTACGGAATTTACACATATTGACGGTTATACGCAATTCTCTCTTGCATTACTCACGGCGATGTAGTATAATTATTAAGATAGGGCAGATATGTCCGCAGTACAGCTATAAGCAGAAAGAGGAACAGTATGGCACAGGAATTTACCGTATCGTTACAGGCGATAATCGACGAGTGCAAGCTCGAGGTTATCCACACACCGCAGGACCCTGCAAAGATATTCATTTCAAATATTGATGTAAATCGACCCGGACTTCAGCTTGCGGGATTTTACGAATATTTCGACAAGGGCAGAATTCAGATAATAGGCAAGGCGGAAACCGCATATCTTGAACAGTGCGGAGCAGAGATAAGAGCGCAGAGAATAAAGAAATTCTTCAGCGAACAGCCGGCGGCTGTGGTAGTGTCGAGAGGTATGGATATTATGCCCGAGATGCGTGAGCTTTCAAAGGAACTGAGCGTTCCGCTTTTACGCAGTGAGGAAAGCACCTCGACATTCACGTCAAAGCTTGTTGCTTATTTAAGCCTTCAGCTTGCGCCCAGAATCACACGTCACGGCGTTCTTATCGAGGTATACGGCGAAGGTATGCTTATTCTCGGCGAGAGCGGAGTAGGTAAGAGCGAAACCGCCATAGAGCTTGTAAAGCGTGGTCACCGTCTGGTAGCGGACGATGCCGTTGAAATAAGAAAAGCGTCAAATATTACTCTTGTCGGCAGTTCGCCCGATAATATCCGTCACTTTATGGAACTGAGAGGCATCGGCATCATCAATGCAAGACAGCTTTTCGGTATGGGTGCTGTAAAGGTAAGCGAAAAGATAGATATGGTAGTTGAACTTGAACTGTGGAATCCCGAAAAGGTATACGACAGAATGGGTGTTGACAACCACTATGTTTCCATACTCGGCGTAAAGGTTCCCTCGCTGACTATCCCCGTAAAACCCGGACGTAACCTTGCGGTTATACTTGAAGTTGCGGCAATGAACAACAGACAGAAGAAAATGGGCTACAATGCCGCACAGGAACTGCTTGACAATCTCGGACTTGATATGGAGAGCAGTGATACAGTCAAGAGCATGGGGTGATAAACAGATATAAATACAGACAGAAAAAATAAAAAGTGTAAGAACAGATAAAAGAAAGGATATGACCCTAAAATGAAATTCGTTGCTGATATGCACACTCATACGTTGGCATCGGATCACGCATACTCGACTATAAGCGAGAATGCCGCTTCAGCCGCAAAGGTGGGACTGAGCTATCTCGGCATGACCGACCACTGCATAAATATGGAGGATTCGCCGCATATATGGCATTTCTGCAATATGGGCGTTATACCTCATTTTCTGTCGGGAGTGCGTATTATAAAGGGCGTTGAAGCAGACCTTACAGGATATAACGGCGAGCTTGATATAAACGATGATATTTATTACAACGTTGAGTGGATAAATGCGTCGATGCACAATCCCTGCATAATACCGGGTACGGCTGAACAGCACACAAACGCATATATAAAGGTTATGGATAACCCGAAGGTGTGCGTTCTCGGACATACCGAATCGGCAGATTACCCGTATGATTATGATGCGGTAACAAAAGCGTGCAAAGAAAAGAACGTTGCAATGGAGTTCAACGTCAGCCGTTTCAGAAGTCAGACCTCTATACAGCGTCTGCACGATATTATATTGCCGACTTGTGCAAAAAACGGCTGTTATGTTATCGTTGACTCGGATGCGCATTTCTGCGACAAGATAGGTGCGTTCAAAAAAGCTGAGGCTCTTCTTAAGGACATTGATTTTCCCGAAGAGCTGATAGTAAATGCCGATCTTGAACGCTTTGAAAACTTTCTCAGGCTAAGGGGAATAAAGACAAATTCCGAAATAGAGCCGGATGAAGACTGACGGCGAATAAGCATAAAAAGCAAGGAATATATTAAATATCGGAAGGAAATATAACATAATGTACAACATAGGAATTGATCTTGGCGGAACAAACATAAAAGTAGGAGTGGTAAATGACGATTTCAAAATCGTAGGAAAATCAAACATAAAGACAGACCTGCCCCGTCCTGCCGAAGAAATCGCAGACAGCATAGCAAAGGGTGTTGAGCTTGCCTGCAAGGAAGCAGGGATCGATGTAAAGGACATCAACAGCATCGGTATAGGAACACCCGGAGTAGCCGACAGAAACACGGGCGTGGTGCTTTATTCCTGTAATCTGGGATTTAACAATACCGATCTCGGCGGACTTTTAAAGCACCGCCTCGGCACTGATATATATGTTGAAAACGATGCTAACGTTGCCGCATACGGAGAGGTTCTCGGCGGAGCGGCAAAGGGATATAAAGACGTTGTCGTAATCACACTCGGTACGGGTGTAGGCGGCGGAATTATAATCGGCGGCAAAATATACACGGGCTTCAATTTCTGCGGTGCGGAGCTTGGACACGTTGTTATCGAATATAACGGCAGACAGTGCAACTGCGGAAGAAAGGGCTGTTTTGAAGCATACAGCTCGGCTACCGCACTTATCACAGCCACAAAGAAGGCTATGGAAGAGGATAAGGCCAGTGCAATGTGGAATATAGCAGGCAGTATTGACAAGGTTGACGGCAAGACTGCGTTTGACGCTATGAGAGCAGGCGACAAGAGCGGTAAGGCTGTTGTTGACGAGTACCTGAATTATCTCGGATGCGGACTTACAAACGTAGTAAACACATTCCAGCCCGAAATGCTGCTTATCGGCGGAGGAATCTGCAAGGAGGGCGACTATCTCACAAAGCCGCTCGAGGAATATATAAAGCGTGAGAGTTACTGCATAAACCCCGAGCGTTCAACCGTTCTCGGTATATGCAAGCTTGGAAATGACGCCGGTATCGTCGGAGCGGCAAATCTCTACAGACTTAAAGACTAAAGGCTCATAAGGGGAAGTTTATTTGGCGTAAAACGCAAAAAAATAAATTCACAAGGAGTATGCTTTGAACGATTACAGCATATTGGAGCAGACCGCCGGGAAATACGGCGCAGTCGTGCTTAAAAATGAACCTATGAAAAATCACACCTCGTTTCGTATCGGCGGACCGTGTGATGTTATGATAAAAATAAATTGTGAGGCGTTGCTGTGCGAGCTTATAAAGCAGTGCCGTGAGAACGATATTAAATACTATGTTGTCGGCAGGGGAAGCAATATCCTTGTCTGTGACGAGGGGCTTCAGGGAGTTGTACTGCTTATCGGCAGTGATTTCGGCTCGGTGAGAGTAACCGGTGAATATATAGAGTGCAACGCAGGCGCATCGCTTGCGGCTGTCTGTGCTGTGGCTCTTGAAAACGAGCTTACGGGGCTTGAGTTTGCATACGGTATACCCGGTTCTGTCGGCGGTGCTATTTTTATGAATGCGGGAGCTTACGGCGGCGAGATGAAGGACGTGGTCGTATCCTGCCGTTATATCACCGAGAAAGGCGATATAAAGGAAATTCCGCTTGAAAAAATGGAGCTTTCCTACAGACACAGCTTTTTTTCGGAGCGTAACCTTTGCATAACATCCGTAAAAATGAAGCTTGCAAAAGGCGAGCGTGAAAAGATAAAAGACCGTATGGATACGCTTATGGAGCGCCGTAAGGAAAAACAACCGCTCGAATACCCCAGCGCAGGCAGTACATTCAAGCGGCCTGAGGGCGACTTTGCCGCAAGGCTTATAGAGGTCTGCGGACTTAAAGGTACAGCCTGCGGAGGCGCAGAGGTCAGCACAAAGCACAGCGGATTTATAATAAATAAAGACAACGCAACGTTCGACGATGTAATGGGCGTTGTGGATATAGTAAAACAAAAGGTCAAAGAGCAGACAGGCGTAACGCTTGAATGCGAAGTGCTTATAATGAAGTGAAATTTTCGGATAAGTGCCTTAGATATGTGACCGGGCGAGATAAGACAAGGCTTTATCGGAAGCTGACGGGTATATAAATAAAACGGCACACCAAAATCATTCATTATTCATTAAAGAGATAAAGGGCGCAGGGAAAGGAACACAAATGAAAACCGAATTTGTTATAGTAACGGGAATTTCGGGTGCAGGCAAATCCTGTGCGGTAAATGTTATGGAGGATATAGGCTATTTCTGCATAGACAATATGCCGCCTCAGCTGATACCGAAATTTGCCGAGATATGCGAAGAAAACGATGATATTTCAAAGGTCGCTATTGTTACCGACATTCGTGGTGGAACTATGTTTCTGAACCTCAACGCCACCATAGAGGAACTGAAAAATCGTGGCCTTGACGTAAAACTGCTGTTTGTAGATGCAAACCATCATGTAGTAAAACAGCGATATAAGGAAACACGCCGCAAGCATCCGCTTTTTGATGCGACAAACGGCGACATAGACAAGGCGATAGACGCAGAAAGGGAGATAATCGAGCCTCTGCGTGAAATTGCCGATTATTACATTGACACAAGCCTGATGTCAACCTCTACGCTGAAGGAAAACGTGCTTAATATTTTCCTTGACACGCCGTCTGACAGTATGACTATAAGCTGTATATCCTTCGGCTTCAAGTACGGTGTGCCGAATGAGGCAGACCTTGTTTTCGATGTGCGTTGCCTGCCGAATCCGTATTACATACCCGAGCTTAAGGAAAAGTCGGGACTTGATAAGGAAGTCAGGGATTATGTAATGAGCTTTGAAAGCTCGCAGACTTTACAGACAAAGCTGTTCGACCTTATCGACTTTCTGATACCTCAGTATCTTCACGAGGGAAAAAGCCAGCTTGTAATAGCTTTCGGCTGTACGGGCGGCAAGCACCGCAGTGCGACATTTGCGGAAAATATGTGCGAGCATCTCAGCAAAAATCACCTTAAAGCAAGGGTGCTTCACAGAGATGTGAATAAGGATAAGAAGTAAAATCGTTTAACGGAGGGAAAGGTATGCTGTGTATTATTTTCGGAGAAATACCCGAAGATATGGAGAAGAAATACGTCTATAACACCAGTATGTATTTTGACAATACCTATCTTGACAACTGGCTTACCGATGACCTTTCGGTTAAAATGATAAAAAGCGTGGACAAGGCTGTGGTGCTTAGTCCGAATGCGGTTGACAGCAAGGCTCTCGGAGTTATTCCCGTAACGAAAATATCCGGAGGGCTGAAAACGCTTTTGCTTCTGCGGCACGATGATACAAAGATTTTCAATGCCTCGACCTGCGGTGACAACTGTGCAAAATGGATACTGCGCATAGCTAAGGAATCAAAAAAAGATATTGTTATCAATTTAAGGCACGTTATGGATTTCGGAGATAAGCCATTTGAGATAAAGATACTCAATAACGGAAAAACGGTTCACAATATTCAGGAATATGTAATGAATGCAGGCTTGTATTTATAGGGTGGTGTCGCTGTGAAAGGTAAATATGAGGTGGTAGTGAAAAGCCGCCGTGTACAGTATAAGTTTTCCGTTATAAGAAATATCACGATACTTCGTGGCGACAGTGCAACGGGTAAGACCACCCTGATAGATATGATAGCCGCATATCAGGAAAACGGCGAAGCCAGCGGTGTTACGGTAATAAGCAAAAAGCAATGCACGGTGCTTACAGGCATACGCTGGCAGGAAAATCTCAGTCTTATACACGACAGTATTGTATTCATTGACGAGGGCGATAAATTCGTTGCGTCTGAGGATTTTGCAAAAGCAATAAAAAATACAGATAATTATTATGTAATCGCAACAAGAATTCCGCTTTTCAATCTGCCGTACAGCGTGAAAGAAATATACGGCATAAAAAACGTATCGGGTAACAGATTTCAAGGGACAAAACGGCTTTATGCAGAGTTTTACCCGCTTTGCAGAGTGGATACCGACATTTCGTTCAAGCCCGATCTGGTTATAACCGAGGATTCAAAAAGCGGTTATCGCTTTTTTGAGAATTATTTTTCGGAGTACGGGATAAATTGCGTTTCAGCCGCAAGCAAGGCGAAAATATATAACGAGCTTATAACAAGGCAGTACGAAACGGTACTGGTAATTGCAGACGGAGCCGCATTCGGTCCGGAGATACAGCGTGTCCTATCGCTCAGAAAAGCGAAAAATATCGTACTTTTTCTGCCCGAATCTTTCGAGTGGGTTATTCTGCGTTCAGGTATCGTAAAAGATAAAGAAATAAAAGCGATACTCGAAAAGCCGTATGACTATATAGAAAGCGGCAAGTATTTCAGCTGGGAGAGATTTTTCACAGCTGTGCTGACAGAGAAAACAAAAGATACTTATCTTGAATACGATAAATCGCATCTCAATAAGAACTATATCAATCCCGGCGAAAAAGATGCGATACTGAGTTCTATGCCGGAAATAAAGCTTTAATCAAAAAGGCAGGATAAAGGAGCGATTCTGATGTCATTTGCCGCCGATGTGAAAAATGAGCTGTGCAAGGCGGAACACAGCAGAAAACAGCTTGAGCTTTTGTCAAAAGGAGCGGCGTATGCCATGACGGAAGACGGCGAAGGCTGTTTTTTTAATACGGAAAACAAAAGGGTAGCCGATAGCATTGCCGATGCCTTCGATTCGGTCGGCAAGGAATATTCAACCGGTGAAAGCACCTTCAGAGGAAGAACGCTTTACACGGTTACTCTTGCGGATAAAAGCTACGCGTACCCTATGCCCGACTGTTCGGGCGATGACGCTTTCAGCGTGTATCTCAGAGGAGTTTTCCTTGTCTGCGGATTGGTTGCCAATCCCGAAAAAGGCTATCAGCTTGAGCTGTTCCTGCACGATGAGAGCAAATGCAGAACATTGCTTTCCATGATAGAAGAACACGGTATGGGGGCAAAGCTGTCAAGTCGCAGAGGCAGCAGCTTTCTTTATATCAAAGAGAGCGAAAAGATCTCCGATATGCTGACCTATATGGGCGCTATGATGCAGGCAATGGAGATAATGAACGTAAAAATCTATAAGGAAGTACGCAATAATGTCAACCGAAGCGTCAACTGCGAGGCGGCTAACCTTGACAAGACTATCGCCGCCGCACAGAAGCAGGCGGATGATATTAATTACATATTCGAAAAAAGAGGAGAAGGGTATCTGCCCGACGAGCTTTTGCAGGTAGCGAAAATCCGCCTTACCGCACTTGAGCTGTCGCTGAGCGATATAGGCAAAATGCTTGAGCCGCCTATAAGCAGGAGCGGAGTAAATCACAGGCTCAGGAAGATAAGCCTCATAGCAGATACACTCAGAGGAGAAGATAATCGGGGAGAGTAAAAGTGAGCGGTTTTGTACATCTGCACGTTCATAGTGAATACAGCCTTCTTGACGGCGCCTGCCGTATAAGAGGGCTTGTCCGTCGTGCAAAGGAAATGGGACAGACAGCCGTAGCACTGACCGATCACGGCGTAATGTACGGCAGTATCGACTTCTATAACGAATGTGTCGAAAACGGCATAAAGGCAATAATCGGCTGCGAGGTGTATGTTGCACCCCGTACAAGATTCGACAAAAGTACAAAGTCCGATATGAAGCCTCACCACCTTGTGCTTCTTTGCAAGGATAACGAGGGCTATAAAAACCTTTCAAAGCTGGTGACGCTGGGCTATACAGAGGGCTTTTATAATAAGCCGAGAGTGGACAGGGAGCTTTTAAGACGTTATTCAAAGGGGCTTATCTGCCTTTCCGCCTGCATTTCGGGAGAGCTTGCAAGAACGCTTCTTGACGGAAGGCTTGCGGACGCTGTGACGCTTGTAAAAGAGTACAGGGAGATATTCGGAGAGGACTATTATATAGAGCTTCAAAGTCACGGCATAAGCGAGCAGGAACGCATTCTGCCGTATCTTCTGCGTGTGGCGAAGGATACCGGTACACAGCTTGTCGCAACAAATGACGCTCATTATGTCGAAAAAGAGGACAGCTATGTACAGCGTGTGCTGACCTGCATTGCCACCAACACTACCCTTGACGATAAGAACTCAATGCAGTTTGCCACCGATGAATTTTACCTCAAAAGCGAGGACGAGATGAAAGCGCTCGGCTTTCCGCAGTCAGCCTATGACAATACCGTAAAAATTGCGGAAAAGTGCAATGTCAGCTTCACATTCGGACATACTATCCTGCCGTTTTTCAAGGCGGAAGGCTATGACAACAACGAAATATACTTTAACGCTCAGGTAAGAAAAGGGCTTGTAAAACGCTACGGAGATCCCGTACCGAAAGAGGTTCTTGACCGTGCCGAATACGAAATGTCGGTAATAAAGAAAATGGGCTTTATCGACTATTTCCTGATAGTAGCCGATTTTATAGGCTATGCTAAAAGAAACGGAATCGCAGTAGGTCCCGGCAGAGGTTCGGGAGCAGGAAGCGTATGTGCATACTGCCTTGGGATAACCGATATTGACCCGATACGCTTCAATCTGCTGTTTGAACGTTTTTTAAACCCCGAGCGTGTTACTATGCCCGACTTTGACGTTGACTTCTGCTATATAAGGCGGCAGGAGGTCATAGACTATGTCGTAAGAAAGTACGGCAGGGATCATGTGGCGCAGATAATAACATTCGGTACAATGGCGGCAAGAGGCGCTATCCGTGACGCAGGCAGGGCTATGGGTCTGCCTTACGGCAAGGTGGATAACGTAGCAAAACTTATCCCTATGTCGATGCACTCCACGATTGACGGCGCTTTGAAAAGCGAGAAGGAGCTTGTCAAGCTGGCATCATCTGATAGCGAAGTCAGCCTGCTTATAGAAACCGCAAAAAAGATAGAGGGTATGGCGAGAAACACGTCTATCCACGCCGCAGGTATAGTAATTACCCGTGACCCTGTAGCAGACTATGTGCCGCTGTATCAGAACAGTGAGGGCGAAGTTATGACGCAGTACACTATGACCGCTATAGAGCGGCTCGGACTGCTGAAAATGGACTTTCTCGGACTTCGTTATCTTACCGTGATACAGGACTGCTGTAAGCTTGTAGAGAAAAACAATCCCGATTTTGACATAGAAAAGATACCGGAAAACGATGCCGAAACATACGATATGATGTCATCGGGTGGCACTCTCGGAGTATTCCAGTTTGAAAGTGCCGGAATGACCTCGCTTTTATCCCGTATGAAGCCACGCTCTGTTGAAGATCTTACTGCGGCATTGTCGTTATACCGTCCCGGACCTATGGATTCGATTCCGACCTATCTTGCAAACCGCCGCAACCCCGAAAAAATACGCTACAAGCACCCTCTTTTAAAGGGCATACTTGACGTAACCTACGGTTGTATCGTATATCAGGAGCAGGTAATGATGATATGCCGTGTGCTTGCCGGCTATTCATACGGCAGAGCCGATATTGTCCGCAGAGCTATGGCAAAGAAAAAGCCTGAGGTAATGGTAAAGGAGCGTGCGACATTCGTTGAGGGCGCTGTCGCAAATAATGTTGACAGACAGGTAGCCGAAGAAATATTCGACGATATGATGAGCTTTGCGAGCTATGCCTTCAACAAATCCCACGCCGCCGCATATTCACTGCTCGCTTACCGCACGGCATATCTCAGGTGCCATTACTATAAGGAATATATGGTCGCCTTGCTTACAAGCGTGATAGGCTGGGGCGGCAAGACCGCCGAATATATCGGCGACCTTGCACAGCACGGACTGAAACTGCTTCCGCCCCATGTGAATTACAGCGAAACCGGCTTTTCGTGCGAAAATGACGGAATACGTTTCGGCCTTCTTGCAATAAAAAATGTCGGCGCTAATATGATAGCCGATATTATCGAAGAAAGAACCAAGCACCCGTTTAAGTCGCTGTTCGACTTTTGCGAAAGAATGTCGGACAAGAATATAAATAAACGTGCGCTTGAATCGCTTATCAAGTGCGGAGCGTTTGACGGACTGGGCAATAACCGCCGTGAAATGATGATTTCCCTTGAGCTGATACTTGATACGCTTTCACAGCGCCACGATCTTGAAGGGCAGATGAGCCTTATGGGCGAAGATGATGCGGCGGATGAAGGCACGTTTCAGATAAAGCCTGCCGATGAATATTCACACGCACAGCTTCTGTCATACGAAAAGGAAATGCTCGGAATATATATTTCCGGACATCCTGCAGATCCGTTTTACAGGATTGCCCGTGAATCCGGATATGAAAATATCGGCAGTATACTTGAAAGCAACAAGGATAAACAAAATGTCAGGGTAACGGCACTGCTTACATCCGTCCGCAACCATATCACGAAATCGGGAAAGACAATGGGCTTTATCGTAATAGAAGACGCAAGCGGAGAAATCGAGTGCCTTGTATTCCCGAAACTGTACGAGCAGTATTCGTCAATGCTAAGGGCCGGTAATGTTTATGCTTTCGAGGGTACGGTATCTGCGGAGGACGAGGGAGACCCCAAGTTGCTGATAAATGCGATAACACAGCCTGATCTTGCTAAGCTGCGGAAAATGCACGAAAGCCGAAAAACAGGGCAGAATAAGGCGGCTGTGCTGTATATAAGGTTTTCCTCCCGTGACGATGCCAATATCCCCGCTGTAAAGGCGCTTCTTAAAGTAAACAAGGGCAGCACTCTTACGAAGATATGCTTTGAGGATACAAGGGAAACTATAACCTTGCCGCCCGCTCTTTCCGTTGATTTGAACAGTGATTTTATACAAAAATTGAACGGGATTTGCGGCAAAAACAATATAATCATAAAATAAGTCGAAAAAATGAAATTACCCCTTGACTAAATTGCATTTTAGGAGTAAACTAAGGTGTGTGTAAAATAATCTCGGAGGGTGACCTCTAAGGAAGGATGTACGATATTATGAAAAAGATTGGCGTTTTAACAAGCGGCGGCGACGCACCGGGCATGAATGCCGTTATCCGTGCGGTAACAAGAGCTGCTATTGCAAAGGGAATGGAAGTCGTAGGTGTCCGCAGAGGATATAACGGACTTATCAACGGCGACATTGTTCCTCTTGATGCAAGAAGCGTATCTGATATAATTCAGAGAGGCGGCACAATGCTTTACACAGCAAGATGTGCAGAGTTCAGATATGAAGAAGGTCTTCAGAAGGCTAAGAAGACTTGTGAAGAACAGGGTATCGAAGGTCTTGTAGTTGTCGGCGGCGACGGCTCGTTCAGAGGTGCGGCTGACCTTTCTGCAAGAGGCATCTTGAGTATCGGTGTTCCCGGCACTATAGATAACGATATTTCTATGACCGAATACACCATCGGTTATGATACAGCTATGAACACAGTTGTTGAAATGGTTGACAAACTGCGTGATACAGCACAGTCACACGACAGATGCTCTGTAGTTGAGGTTATGGGCAGAAATGCAGGCTACATAGCTCTCAATGCAGGTATCGCCTGCGGTGCGACATACATTATTACTAAGGAAGAGCCCTTCACAGTAAACGATGTTATCGCTAAGATAATCGAAGGACAGAAGAGCGGCAAGCACCACTTCATCGTTATTGTTGCAGAAGGTATCGGCGGAAGCGAACAGCTTGCCAAGGAAATCGAACAGGCAACAGGCGTTGAGAGCCGTGCTACAATTCTCGGTCACGTTCAGAGAGGCGGCAGCCCCACAGTTCAGGACAGAGTAGCAGCAAGCCAGCTCGGTTACTATGCCGTTGATCTTCTTTCAAAGGGCATCGGCAACCGTGTTGTAGGTCTTCAGCATAACGAAGTTGTAGACTATGACATTCAGGAAGCTCTCAAGATGAAGAAGGAATTCCCTCACGATCTGTACAAGATCGCTAATGAGATCAGCTTCTGATTAAAAAATGCTTATAACGGTTTTCCGTTATATAAAAAGACTGTACCGAAATTTTAACGGTGCGGCCGACAGAGTAGGTTAACGTGCGTAAAGTGCCTGAGGGACGGGGAGTTGTCCTCAGGACGAACACTGAAAGGTGGCGGTACGTTTTCCGCATCTCGCTGTTGCATATAAGAGATAATCGCCGTATTTATCCCGCATTATGCGATTGCGTCAGCTTGCGTCATTGAGGAGGTAAATATGGCGTTTTTTCGTAATTTCAAAAAGTCGTTCGAGGAACTGAAATCTATTCGTTGCCTTACAGTAACGGCGCTTCTTATCGGTGTTTCGGTAGCGCTGAAATTCGTTATGATCATGCCGAGCGAAACGCTCAAGATAAGCTTTGCGTTTGTAGGTCTTGCGGCTATCGGTATGCTGTACGGTCCTGTTGTGGCAGGACTTGCAGGCGTTGTCACCGATGTAATAGGCTTTCTTGTAAAGCCTACCGGTGCGTTTTCACCGATATTCACACTGGTCGAAGTCGCAGGTGCTGTAATTTACGGCATATTCCTGTACGGACTTAATCCCGTAAAGCTCGATTTTTCAAGCAGATCCGCATTTTTCGGCGGACTCAAGACAAACGGCTTTCAGGTGTTCAGAATATTTATGGCGAAGTTCTGCGTCAATCTTTTCTGCAATGTGTTCCTGAATACAATTGCAATGGTGATAATGGGCTACTTTGCACCGGAGGTATTCTGGGTAAAGATAACAACACGAATAGTAAAAAATCTCACGATGCTGCCTATAGAGGTATTCATACTTCTGCTGGTGCTTTATCCTGTTATGGTGGCATACCGTGCGGCATTCAGAGAAAAACGCTCGGCTTGATACAAGAAAAGAGGACTTAGTATGACTGAACTTGGATTTTTAGGCGCAGGTAATATGGGCAGTGCGATAATGCGTGGTATCTGCTCATCGGATATGCAGATAAGCGTTTCGGCGTATGACAAGGATACGGCAAAGCTTGAAGCACTTTCGGCATTCGGAGTAAAGCCCTGCAAGAGCGAATGTGAGCTTGTTAAAAAGTGCGATTACATACTGCTTGCGGTAAAGCCGCAGGTGCTTGGCGGAGTGCTTGACACTGTCGCAGGGGAAGTAACGCACGATAAAGTAATAATCTCTATCTGTGCGGGAATATCCGAGGATTTTATCCGCAGTCATACAATACCCAACGCAAAGGTAGTGCTTGTTATGCCGAACACCCCTATGATGCTCGGTCTTGGCGCAAGCGCAATATCAAGAGCGGACGGAGTGACCGATGAAGAGTTTGCTTTTGCAAAGTCGGTTATCGAAAGCTGCGGTATCGCAGAGGAAGTGCCGATAAACAAGATGAAAGAAATAATTGCCGTAAACGGCAGTTCTCCCGCTTTCATCTATCTTTTTGCAAAGGGCTTTGTAGATTACGCAAAGAGCGTGGACATTGATCCCGATGCGGCGCTCAAGCTGTTCGCACAGTCGCTTGTCGGCTCGGCAAAGATGCTCACAGATTCGGGTATGACGGTAGACGAGCTTATAAAGCAGGTTTCTTCTCCGGGAGGAACGACTATAGCAGGTCTTGACAAGCTGTATGAGGGTAAGCTCACAGATACGGTCAATGAATGCTGTAAGGCTTGTACCGCAAGAGCGTACGAACTTGCAAAAAAGTAAATATTGTTACGGCTGTCGTATCTTGCGGCAGCCGTATTTTTTTGCCGACATTGTTATCTATACTTATAATCTTCATAACAGAGCCTGTTCGAAAACGCAGATGCTTCTCCTCAGGCATACTGTATTTAACGGCATAAGTCACTTATCTTGCAATGTTAAATGCCTGTGATTATATCCGTTAATATAAAACCTTCAATTCGTTCCCGGATAAACCGCTTTCGAAATCACAACATAACCGGTTCATCGCTGAATATAAAATTTTCGTATCGAAAACCGTAATGTTTGCACGGGTTAAGCCCGTAATTCCGCATAACAAAGCCATTTAGTTAGCTGTTTCTAACCATTTTTTTCTTGACTACACCGTTTTACCGTGATATACTTAAATCGGGCTGATTAGCTATATCTAACAGCCGCAGTATTTTTAACATTTTGTTTTGTCGCAGTAAAATGCAGATGATAAAACCTGTCGGTTTTGTTCTGACAGGTTATATTTAAGCCTGCGAAAGTGCTGAATTACGCCTGAAACATACAGATTACAGAATTAATCGGAACAGAGCACAATGTTTACGGAGGTCTTGTCAAAATGACAATGGATGAATTAAAACCGGGAGAAAGCGCATATATCGAAACGGTCGGCGGAAGCGGAGCCTTACGTCACCATCTGCTTGATATGGGACTGACACCCGATGCTGAAATAACCTTGCAGAAGGTCGCACCTATGGGCGACCCGGTGCAGTTTGAGGTGCGTGGATACGAGCTTACCCTGAGGCTTGAGGAGGCTCGCAAGGTCACTGTAAAAAACGTACATAAGAAAGACAGCCCCCTTAAAGCCGCAGGATCAAGACGAAACGACACGCCTCACCCCGGCGTCGGAGAATTTGCCAAATACGAGAAGCTGCATCTGAAACACGGAATAGTGCTTGAAAAAGGCGCACCGCTTACATTTGCTCTTGCAGGAAATCAGAACTGCGGAAAAACAACGCTGTTCAATCAGCTTACAGGCTCAAACCAGCACGTCGGAAACTTCCCCGGCGTTACGGTTGACCGCAAGGACGGAACTATCAGAAATCACCCCGAGGCGACAGTTACGGATCTTCCCGGTATATATTCCCTGTCACCGTATTCGAGCGAAGAAATAGTGACCCGTGATTTTCTGCTGAACAATAATCTCAGCGGTATCATAAATATAGTTGATGCTTCGAATATCGAGCGTAACCTTTATCTTACAATGCAGCTTATGGAGCTTGGCATACCTATGGTGCTTGCGCTCAATATGATGGACGAGGTAAAGGCAAACGGAGGTTCTATCCGTGTAAACGATCTTGAACGGATACTGGGAATACCCGTAGTGCCGATTTCTGCCGTAAAAAACGAAGGTATAGACGAGCTTATCGACCATGCGATACATATTGCGAGATACGGCGAAAAGCCCGCCCGTATGGATTTCTGCACCGACAGCGACGATCCTCACGACCCGGTTGCCGCTGTTCACCGCTGTATACATTCAGCCGCAACACTGCTTGAGCCGGATATAAGGGCGGCAGGGCTTCCTGTGAGATTTGCCACAACGAAGCTGGTTGAGGACGATGAACAGATAAAGAAAAAAATCACCATTCCGGAGGAAAAGCATGATGCTTTCGACCACCTTGTTTCCATAATGCAGCAGGAAACAGGCATGGACAGAGAAGCGGCGCTTGCCAATATGCGCTTCACCTTCCTTGAAAAGCTGTGCCGTGAAACCGTAGTACGTCCGCACGAAAGCAAGGAGCACAAACGCAGTATGGCAATTGACCGTCTGCTGACAGGAAAATACACGGCTATCCCTTGCTTTTTAGGCATAATCGCACTTGTGTTCTTCCTGACATTCTCTGTAATAGGTGCGGCACTTTCCGACGTTATGCAAATGGGCATAGATTTTCTCACCGACCTTATCGACAAAGGACTTACGGCATTTGAAATAAACCCTGTAGTGCATTCGCTGGTAATAGACGGAATATGCGCCGGCGTAGGCAGTGTGCTGAGCTTTTTGCCTACTATAGTAACGCTGTTCTTCTTCCTGTCTATTCTTGAAGATACGGGCTATATGGCACGAGTTGCGTTTGTAATGGACAGGCCGCTCAGAAAGCTGGGTCTTTCGGGCAGAAGCTTTGTTCCTATGCTGATGGGATTCGGCTGTTCAGTACCTGCGATAATGGCGACAAGAACGCTCTCAAGTGAGCGTGACCGCAAAATGACTATACTGCTCACTCCCTTTATGAGTTGTTCTGCAAAGATACTCATATATACTACCATCGCAGGCGCATTCTTCGAGCCGCAGTACCGCTGGCTTGTGCTTGTAGGCTTGTATCTGTTCGGCATAATTTGCGGTATTCTCTATTCGCTTATACTCAAAGTAACCGTATTTCACGGCGAACCCGTACCGTTTGTAATGGAACTTCCGAACTATCGTCTGCCCGGAGTAAAGAGCGTCTGTCAGCTTATATGGGAAAAAGCAAAGGACTTTATCCAGAAAGCGTTTACCGTAATCTTTGCGGCATCTATCGTTATATGGTTTTTACAAACGTTTGACATCAGACTCAATGTGGCTGACAGCGCCGAAAACAGCTTGCTTGCGATGCTCGGCAGTCTGTTTGCGCCGATATTTGCACCGCTGGGCTTTGGCGACTGGAGAGCGTCTACTGCACTCATCACAGGTCTTACCGCAAAGGAAAGCGTTGTTTCCACCCTTACTCTTCTGCTCGGCGGAGATGTTTCGCAGATACAGACGCTTTTCACACCGTTTACGGCTATTGTGTTCCTCGTATTTACTCTGCTGTACACCCCGTGCGTTGCCGCTATAGCAACAGTAAAGCGTGAACTGGGAAGTGTACGTTCTGCCGCAGTAACAGTGTTTATGCAGTGTGCTATTGCGTGGATAATGGCGCTTCTTGTACGCTGTGTCGGAATGATTTTCGGCATTGCATAAGGTGAAATTATGGATGAGATGAATATACCGAGCATTATTCTGCTTGCGTTGATAGTAATCGCTCTCGTGCTTGTAATCATACATATTATAAGAAACGGCGGTTGCTCCGGCGACTGTTCGGCGTGCAAGGGTTGTAATAATTGCAGCAATTGCAAAAAAGGCAGAAAAAGCAAAAAGTAAAACATATACTATACTGAAAGGCAGAGCCGCAGCTCTGCCTTTTATATTACCATTTATCAGTTCTCATTTGTTATAAATCTGTATCCTTCCGATGTTTTCTTTACATCAAAATAAGCAACGTTTACGCCGTAAGTCGTGTCATCTGTACTTACGCTGTAAAAATACAGAACGCCGATGCTGAGTCCCGTTCCGCCGCTTGTACTCTCATTCACTGTAAAACAGCGTGGTGATACATCAAAAAGGTTGTAAGACGGTGCGTTAAACGGCATTTTTCCGCCAATCAACTGCTCATCGGGTCTGCCTGTCGCATAGTAGAAATTTCCCTGCTCGTCAAATTTGAAATATTCACTGTATCTGCTCAGGAATGTATCATAATCCGGCATATCGGCATATAACGTACAAGCGGTATCGTACCATTCTTTCATACTATGGCAGTTGCCCGGTGTCGCAGGTGTAATATGCCATTCATCGTCATTTTCATATCCGCCGGACAATAAAAATCTGTTGAACGTCCGCTGTATCGTTTTGTTATATTCGGTTCTTGCTTTTACAAGCGAATTCGGTTGTTCATTGATGCTTATATCACCCGTATACACATACGAAATCAACTTTGTGAATTCGTCATCGGTAAGTTCATCATTCATTATTTTATCATGAAACGCCTTGTTGATAAGGCAATTTCCGTTATCGTCCGTTGTTATTTCAGGTTGTGTTTTGGTATCAGCCGCATCATCGCACCGAATGTCAAATGTGGCGGTTTCGTCAAATCCGCTTTCCTTGCAGAGCATAATAAAAGTCACATTATCGTAGGACGGATGCTTGTAGTATGTTGTTTTCAAGCCGTCGTACTTCGTGTCGGAGTCGTTGCCATTGCTAAGCGTCACAGCTTCAAAACCGCACTTTGAAGCGAAATTCTCAAGTGTTACCGTTGAAATATCGCCGACAAGAAAATTCCTTGCCGAAATTTCACAAATGGCTTTACAGCTGTCACCGAATGTGTATTTTCCATATCCGTTTTCAAATGTATACACGTTGTCGTTTTCCGCCGTTACAGTGCCATATTTTTCTTCGATTTCATAAACGGTTTTTCCTATTCCCCACATAACATCATCGTTTATAACGGCATAATCGTAATTGGCAGATGACCCTGCTGAGTTTTCAGAGCCTGAGCTGTCTGTTAAACTGTCTTTGACATTCGAGATATTTTCTCCGTCCTGAACATTGTCTTTGCTGTAATCCGCTTTGCTTGCAGAAGCATCGACAGCGCTGTCAGCGCCCGATGAACTGCCGCTGACGGTGTAATCAATACCGTTGCCTTTTGTTACAAAGTGTACGCCGACTGCCGCCGTTCCGACAACCAATACTGCCGCAGCCGCTATCGATGTATAACGAATAACCTGATGTCTGAAATCCGTCTTTACCTTACTGCTTTCTTCTATACGTCTGAAAATATCTTTTTTCTGCTTTTCCGTAGGATCGATTTTCTCAAATTCGTTTCTGATACTCATACTATACTCCTTTCCGAGCCTAAATGCTCTTTTAAACGCTCTCTTGCTTTCTGCAGCCGTGAGCGCACCGCCGATGCGCTTATGTGAAGCATACTGCCGATTTCTTTACTGTTATAGCCGTCACAATAGAACAGATACACGGGTATCTTAAGCTCATCGGGAAGAGCCGACAGTTCAATCATTACATCGCTTACCGCAGAGCTGTCATTCACTGCAATATCTCCTGTCGGTGATTCACACCGCCTGCTGTTCGCCCTGAGCATATTCTTGCATACGTTCTGAGATACCCGTATCAGCCACGCTTTTTCATGCTCGGTACTTTCAAAGCACTTTTGCTTTTCAATCAGTTTCATAAAAGTATTATGTACTGCGTCCTCAGTATCGTGTACATTTCTGAGGTACATAAAGCACACTCTGTACACTGTGACAAAGTGTCGCTCATATATTTCTCTTATATTTTCAGAAGAATAATCCGACATAAAACCCCTCCCTTTTTTCTTTTTGCCGAAAATGTACATCTTCATACATAATACACCACGGCGAAGATAAATGTCCATGCAAAAATCTAATATTTTGTAAATTTGGTGTGGCGCTAAAAATTCGCACCGCATTTTTGTTAATATTGCCAAAATAAGCGGTGAAATATTGCATTTTTTTACCGCGAGTGTTATAATTAATATGTTGAATAAAATTGTATCTTCGATGAGGGTACGGAATCGAGGCAGACACTTATGAAATCTATAAGCAAAAAAATGACACTGTTTACAGTATTACTTATAATCATCTCGCTTCTTGTGGCGACGATTGCATCTGTAGGAATCATTTACAGCACCACAAAAGCGTTGACCGATCAGACGCTCACAGAAACGGCTACAGTAGCCGCAGACAGAGTTTCCTGGGAACTGAAATCAATGCTTAATGTCGCAATACAGGCAGGCTGTAACCCGAAATTATCATCGTTAGTATATTCCAAAGGTCAAAAGCAAAGCGAAATAGACTCGATCGCTTCAACCTTCGGCCTTGACAGAGGCACTGTAATTGATAAAAACGGTCAGGCGTCAAACGGCAACGAATATTCCGACCGTGAATATTTCAAGGCGGCTCTTGAGGGCAAAACAACAATAACAGAGCCTATGATAGGCAGATCAAACGGCAAGGTAAGCGTTATAATCGCCGCTCCTTTATGGAAGAACGGCGTGCTTAATTCGGAAGTTGAGGGCTGTGTATATTTCGTACCTAACGAGGAATTTCTGAATGATATTGTCCGCGCGCTCAAGATAAACGAAAACGGCGCTTCATACATAATTGACAAGAACGGCAACACGATCGCTGATTTTGATATGCAGCTTGTCAAGGACGGAGAGAACATACAGAAAAAAGCCGAGGAAGATTCAAGCTATGCGGCACTTGCTCAGGCACACGAAAAAATGGAGGCCGGTGAAACAGGCTCAGCCGAGTACACATCAAACGGCATCGCAAAACATATAGGATATGCACCCATACCCGAAACAAACGGCTGGTCTATCGCAGTAACAGCATACAGCAGTGATTATACAATACATTGTCTTAAGGGACTTCTGGTGCTTGCGATAATCTGTGCCGCATCAGCGGTAGTAGGCGGTATAATCGCAGGACTTATCAGCCGTAAGATAGGCAAGCCCATAAAGCTCTGCGCTGAGCGTATCGAAAAGCTCTCCGAGGGCGATCTTACAAGTCCTGTACCTATGGTTAAATCACACGATGAAGTCAAGATACTCGCAAAGTCTGCCGCAAAGGTAGTAAATGAACAAAATGCTATGATCAGCGATATCGGCAATATCCTGAGCAATATGGCTAATGGCAACTTTGATGTGCACAGTAAAGATGCAGATAATACATACCGAGGCGATTACAAGGTACTTATTGAATCTGTAAGAGATATCAACACAAGGCTCAATGATACTTTAAGTCAGATAAGCATTGCCGGCGATCAGGTATCCAGCGGTTCACAGCAGGTATCTGCAGGCGCTCAGTCACTCGCTCAGGGAGCAACGGAACAGGCGGCATCTGTAGAAGAGCTTGCCGCTACTATCCACAATATCAATGCTCATATTGAGGCTACAACGGAAGATTGCCAGAAAGGCAGACAGCTTGTTGATGAAACAGCCGAGTATATCAGTGCGGCTAATAACAAGATGAACAGCCTTACAAGTGCTATGCAGGATATCAGCGATGCTTCGGCAGAGATAAGCAAGATTATCCAGACTATCGAGGATATTGCGTTCCAGACAAATATTCTTGCACTCAACGCCGCAGTTGAAGCCGCAAGAGTAGGTGAAGCCGGCAAGGGATTTGCCGTAGTTGCCGACGAAGTAAGAAACCTTGCAGGTAAATCTGCCGATGCGGCTCATGATACGACTGTTCTTATCGAACGCGCAATTGCCGCTGTTGAAAACGGTAACAATATCACAAATGAAACCGCTCAGGCTGTTGCCGAGGTTGAAGCAAGATCGGGCGGTGTCAGCGATATAGTAAACAAGATTGCAGGTGCAAGCCTTGAACAGACGGATATGGTAAAGCAGGTCAATATAGGCGTAGAACAGATTTCAAATGTTGTACAGACAAACTCGGCTACTGCCGAAGAAAGCGCCGCCGCATCCGAAGAGCTTTCGGCACAGGCACAGACACTTCAGAAGTTGGTAAGTCAGTTCTCCTTTAAGGATGCAGAAACGCCTGAAACAGATAAATAAACCCTTTATGCCCCCGTCTTAACGGGGGCATTAGTTTGTCGAAAAACCTACATAATTTTTAAAAATGGGGTTTGGGGCGTAGCCCCAATGCGGGTTGTCAGTCGTTGGTGTCGC